>JAEEGK010000681.1_pt1 | contig 84966 bp, 77 predicted proteins | sample 8958771 | NCBI WGS metagenome assembly JAEEGK01 (sample SAMN16246547, study PRJNA631951) | gut metagenome | biome: gut microbiome; feature: rumen; material: SC-attached | host: Bos | place: Iran: Karaj | collected 2018-10
CCGACGAGGAAGGAAACCCTGTCTATAAGCAACGCTCGGAGGATCTTCTCCGCCGCTTCGACAGCTTCACATGGTCGGCCGGAATGGCGTGGAATCCGGGCCGATGGGTGCTCAAACTCAACGTAGGCAAGAGCTTCCGCGTCCCCATTCCCAAAGAACTGGGGGCCGACGGTGTCAACTACCATATATTCCGTTACGAGAAAGGGGCGCCGGACCTGTCCCCCGAAGAATCCTATCAAGTGGACGCCGGCATTAACTGGCTGGGAGAGAAGCTTTCCCTCCGGCTGGACCCTTATGTCAACTGGTTTCCCAATTACATCTATCTGAATCCGGGTTCGCAGTACTACGAAGGCCTGCAGATGTATGCCTACACCCAGGCACAAGTCTTCCGGACCGGATTCGAAGCCCAGGTGAGCTGGTCTCCGGTCTCTTTCCTGGAACTGGATGCGAAGGGAGAATACCTTTATGCCCGGCAGATGTCCGGCAGCAAGAAAGGCTATACCCTTCCCTTCTGTCCACCCTGGAGAGCAACCTTCAGTGCCCGTTACAAGTTCCTGGAGAACGGTTTCGTCCTCTTTGACGTACGCGTGGCGGGTGCGCAGCGGGAGATTGTCCCTCCGGAAAAGCCGACGGACGGCTGGTACACGCTCAACCTCGCGGCCGGAAAAGATTTCACGCTTGGGAAAACCCTTCTCAAGGCCGGCGTACAGGTGGAAAACCTCCTGAACCGGCGCTATTACGACCATACAAGTTATTATCGGCTCATCGGAGTCCCTGAGCCGGGGCTGAACGCCTCCATCATGTTGGGACTCGAATTTTAAAAAGAAATCATACCATGAAAAATATCATTCTCACCATCGCTGCCGTTGCAGCCCTCGCTTTCCTCTCCGTTTCCTGCAAAAAGGACAATGCTCCCGCCAAACCCGTCGTCACCTTCACCGAAGTGGGCCACGACAACAGCAAGCACGCCATGCGCGGAGACGACATGCACCTGGAGGCCGAGATTGTGGCCGAGGGCCTGATCAAGCGCATCGACGTGGAAATCCACAAGGAAAACGGCGGCTTTGAAATCGAGAAATCCTTTACCGAGGGCAAGTACATCGGCGTCAAGAACACCGAATTCCACGAGCATATCGACATCCCTGCCGACGCTCCCCTGGGTGAGTATCACCTGCATTTCACGGTGACCGACCAGGCCGGACAGACCGTTACGGCCGAGGAACACATCGAAGTCATCGAGTTTGACGAGGACCACCACCACGATGAAGAAGAGTAATTATCCGGCCATTGTCATGCTGTTGTGCGCACTGGGTGCGTGCAACAGCCTTTCTACGGACAAGGACATGACTCCTCCCGAGATCCTGCCCGTCCCGGAAAGCACCTCCCCTACCAACTGCGCCACCTTCCACCCCGGAGGTGTCATTCCCTTCAACTATGCCTTTACCGACGATGTGGAGTTGGGCTCCTTCAACCTGGAAATCCACAACAACTTCGACCATCACACGCACAGTACCGAGGCCACGGAATGTGACCAGGAGCCCAAGAAGGAGCCGGTGAATGCCTGGAAGTACAACCAGGACTACCCCATCCCCGCCGGCAGCACCGTCTATGAATCCCACCTCCGGATTCCCATCCCGGAGGGCATCGACACGGGTGAATATCACTTCATGATCCGTGTCACCGACGCCTCCGGCTGGCAGCAGCTGAAATCCGTCACCATTTTCATCCAAAATTAGGCTCACCGGGATAAATCCAGTACTCGTGCACCAAAACTCGAGCACCAAACAGGCCCAATCCGTGCTCGAGCCGGAGTCTAAGCACGTGGCCGGTCAAAATAATAGCATTTTCTTGTCCCGGTAGATGCTGGAGCACGTGCTCGGGCAAAAATACGGCGAAATCTTTCCCCGCCACGTGCTGGGTGATGCTGGCCAGGACCAAAAACCGCGATTTCTGTCTTCGCCAGAACAAAATTGAACTGGCCAGGACCAAATTTGGCGATTTTGGTCCTGGCCACAATTGAAACAACCATCCTGCCCTCCCACCGCCATCTGTCCCATATTCAACACCCCACATCCAATCTGTATGTACAGTTGGAATGCAGTGTGAGGCCGATTTTCTGTACATACAGTTCGAGAAAGTGGCCTGGAAGGGCGAAACGGCATCTGTATGTACAGTTGGAATGCAGTGTGAGGCCGATTTTCTGTACATACAGCAGGGAGGTAGGACGGGAGATGCCCGGTCGGGGCCGGGCATGACGCATTTGAGAACCTTATACCGCTCAACCAACGCACAAGCAGAAGCCCTGAACACCAAAATCAAGGCATTCAGGGCTCAACTTGCTTACAGATCACGCTACTTTTTGTTAAAGGCCTGGCCGATTCCCCAGCAGAGGGCGGCGACGACCATGCCGTTGATGGAAGCGAAGCCCCAGTGGACAAGGTTGGCGACGACGGCGCCGGCCACAACGCCGATGATGGCGGACCAGTCCACCGCCTTTTCTGCGACATCCTTTCCGCGGTTGCAGAAATAGTGAAGGATGAGGATGATACCCACGGGCGGCAGGGTGCAGTTGAGTACGTTAAGCCAGCCGCAGAAGTTCCAATACAGCCAAACGGCGGCCACGGTGCCGATGATGCCGGAGATGATCACCATGGTCTTCTTGGACAGGCCGAAGATATTGGAAAGGCCCAGGCCGGCGGTGTACAGGGCGTTGTCGTTGGTGGTCCAGATGTTAAGGCCCAGCACCAGGATAGCCATGTAGAAGAGGTTCAGGTTGAGCATGACCTCGAAGATGTCGTTACCACCGGCATAGATGCTGGATACGGCACCGAACAGGAACATAAGGCTGTTGCCGATGAAGAAGGCTACGACCGTAGTCCAGAGGCCCACCTTTGCATTCTTGGCGAAGCGCGTGAAGTTGGGCGTAGCCGTACCGCCGGAGACGAAGCTACCCACGACGAGGCCCGCACCGGCGATGATGCCGAGGTCCTTCGTGCCCTTGGCGAACTGCTCCACCAGGCCGGCGTCACCGTTGCGGACAGCCATTATCATGGCCGCGGTGCCCAGGATAGCCACAGCCGGAACGGCGATGTAGCTGATGATGGTAAGGCTCTTGATGCCGTAATAGGCGCTGCAAGTCATCAGGATACCGGCGACGGCCACCAGCACATAACCCTGCCAGGGCATGGAATCCGGCGTTACTTCGAGACCCAGGATTTCCTTGGCTACGGGAATGGCGAACATGGCGAGGCCAACGCCGAACCAGCCAGTCTGCGTGAAACTGATCATGGCGCTGGGCAGCCAGCTGCCCTTGGTGCCGAAGCTGCGGCGGGAGAGCATATCCAGCGACAGACCGCTTTCCGCGCCAATCCAGCCCAGGGCGCCCGTATAGGCGGCCAGAATGATACCACCCAGGACCAGTGCCCAGATGAAACCGCCCAGATTCAGGCCGGCGGCCAGTTCCTGGCCCACCCACATGCTGGCAGAGAAGAAGGTAAAGCCCAGCATGACCATAAACATGCTCAGGTTGCTCTTGCGACCTTTTTTGTCCACCGCAGAGGTGGTGAAGTCGATGTCCTTAGTTTTGTGACTCATAATTTTGGAGGATTGAATTGATTGCGTTGATCCGTTGGTTGGCGATGGTCTCCAGCGACAGGGCCGATGCATGGGCAAGCAGCTCGGCTTCGTCGGCCCAGAGGGGCTTGAGACGCTCGTCCATGAGTTCACGGTAATGGTTCAGCGTGAGCCATTTGTTGTAGGTGACGGGATTGTAGTAGCCCAGCTTCTCCCCTACCATCAACTGGGGGTCAATCTGGTCTGCGCGGGCCCAGATGCCTTCCCAGTATTCCAGCGCCTCGTGGAAATGCACGGGAATCTCGTAGCGGCGGGCTCCGCCGTCGTAGATGATGCATTTCTCCAGGATGGAATAGGGATGGTCCAGGACAAAGCGACGGAATTCCGGAGAGATCACTCCGTCTTTCCAGCCGAAGTCGATATCCGGAACATTGATGCCCGTAGCGCCCTGATCCTTGTAAACCGTGAAAATACCTTCGTAAAAGAAGCAGTCGAATCCTTCAAACTCCGGCCAGATCCTGCGGATTTCCTCCGTCATGCTTTCCATCAGGTCGATGGCGCGGGTGCCGCCGATGGTAAAGAAAATGATCTTGCGGATACTTCCCCCGCGGCGGCGGAAACGGTCGATTACCTGGTCCAGGCACAGGCGGAGCGTATCTCCTGTTGCGATGATGTCGCCGATGACAAGGATGTTGTCCTTCTTGACACGCAGTTTCTCGTACTTGATTTCCAGACCGGTAATGATGTGGTCCTCAATGATGCGTTCGCAGGAGACGAAGTGGATGTCCCGTACCCTGATTCCGCTTCTGTAGCATGCTTCCTCGATGGGATAATTCAGGCCTCCGCGGAGGATGGTGAGAATATCGACATCGCCGCCCTTGCCTTGATGAGTCAAATGGCGAAGGGCGGCGACGGTAGCGGGAAGCATCGACAGATAGGAATCAAAGCCGACGACTTCGGGAAATGCCATGAGGCGGCGGGTTCCCGTGCTGCTAAGAATGAAATACTTATTGGAGAACTGCGCCTGACGCAGTTCATATACGCTTGTGTCATCCTGCAAGCCGACGAAATGAAGGCTCGCATCCAGTAAACTTAAAGACATAAAAAAACCCGATTAGGAGCTAACCGGGATACAAAATTAGGCAGTTTCGGGGGAATTTACAAGAGGCCGGAATACTTTTTTGAGAAATATCGTATATTTGCCGCCGCGAAAATATGAATCATCTCGGAGAAATCATTTCACTGGGCGTCGCCCTCTCCTGGACCATTACAGCCTGGTTTGCAGACAAAGCCAGCCGCCGGATGGGTGCCATGGTTACCAATGTGCTGCGGCTTGTGCTGGCCATCCTTTTCCTGGGACTGCTGCTCTGGTTTACGGTAGGCCGTCCCTACCCCGTCTATGCCGACGGACAGACCTGGCTATGGCTGGGACTTTCCGCCGTCGTCGGTTATGTCTTCGGGGATTATTGTCTGTTCAACTCCTATATCTATATCGGCCCCCGTTACGGGCAGCTGATGATGACGCTGGCCCCGCCGATGGCCGCCGTCGCCGGCTGGCTCCTCCTGGGAGAAACGCTCAGCTGGACCTCCATCCTGGCAATGGCCATCACGCTCTGCGGTATCGGCATTTCCATCCTCAGCCGCGAGGAAGGTCACTTCAAGCTGGACCTTCCCCTCAAAGGCATTCTGCTGGGCATCGGCGCCGGTGTGGGACAGGGCGTGGGCCTTGTGCTTAGCAAGGTGGGCATGGAGTATTATTCCGCATCCATCCCCTCCGACGCTCCCGCCGTGATGGAATCCATGCTTCCCTTCGCTTCGACGATGCTCCGTGCTATCATCGGCGCCATCGGCTTCGGCACCATCCTGGCCCTGCAGAAGGACTTCGGCAAGCTGGGCGCCGCCGTGAAGGACCCCGTGGCCATGAAATATGCGTCCATCATCACGCTATTCGGCCCGGCAGTGGGCGTTTCCCTCTCCCTGATGGCCGTCCGCTATGCTCCCGCCGGGATTGCATCCACGCTGATGGCCCTCACCCCCGTTTTCATCCTGTTCCCGGAGGTGCTTATTAATAAGAAAAAGATCCGTTTCAAGGAAATCCTGGGCCTGGCCGTGAGCATTACCGGCGTTGCCCTGTTCTTTAGTCGCTGAGGCAGGCGATGTGCGGCTCCGGCGCTTCCATGATGTTCCAGGAAAGCACCGCGCCTTCGAAGCCGTGCGCCATGATCGCATCCAGGCTCTCGCGCACATATTCCGGCGAGGTGAGGGCTATGTCGGGCCGATAATTGATCTCGATCCCCGGATATTTCCCGCAGGAATAAGGCTCCATCGCCTTGAGCTGCGATTCCAGGAAATCCACGTCCATTTCGAAGACGGGATAGCCCTGGGCGTTCGGCACCGCATTTTTGAGAAGGCCGTATTCGAAGCCCATCCCCGCCGGCGCGTTGGTCTTCCGGTACAGCATGGGCTTGATGAAGTCTGCATGGGCGGTAAGGATTTCGTAATCCTGTCCCACGAACGGCGCCATAAAGGGTGCGTAGAGGTCAAGCCCCACCTCCAGGCCGCGTGCATGCAGGCTGTCGCACAGGGACGCCACCGCACCGCTCACGATATGACCTTTGGCTTTGAAGAAGGCCGATGCCGTCTTGTTGCTGAAGCGGAAACCGGTTTCCGGGCTGTAGCCCTCGACGGAGAAGAAAGCGTCCCCCACCACATCCACCTCGTTTTTCACCTGTTCCAGGTCTATCCCCTCTTCCAGGAAACGGGCCGTGCATACGGGGCATCCGCAGCTGAGCACGCCGGCGGCCCCGCCCACGAAGGACTGGCCGCGCACACGGTCCATGAAAACGCCGTCGAAACCGCAGTCGGAGAACAGATTGTCGTATATGGCAAGGACCTGGTCCCGATTGGACTTGACGGAGGGGCAGTTGAAACTGAAGCCCTCGCCGGCCGTGAGATCGAAGTTGCCGCTGGATCGGCCCCACAGATCCAGGGCCGGCTGGCTTTCGCATACGCCTTCCGTCTCGGCGAAAACGGGAAGCCACAGGAGCATCTTGATGTCTTTTGCGTGAAGATACTCCCCTACCTTTCTGTAAATATCCTTGTCCGTGCTCCAGCCGATGATGACTTTTTCCACTGGGATGAGGGAAGCTACCGAGTCTATCCGGGAAACGATGCTTTCCGCCGTATATGCGGGCTGGTCCCAGGTTCCCAGGGATACCTGGACAATGTAGGAGGCTTTGCGGGAAGGAGTCTGGCATGTGGCCAGAAGCGCAAGGGTAAGTAAAAAGGTCAGGGCTTTTTTCATTGTATTTTTAATTATGGGTTAACAAATATAGTGAAATAATGTGTAAATTTGCGCCCGCTATGAATACAATCTGGATAGTTTTACCGATTCTTACCCTCCTGATGTTCGACCTGGGCCTTACGCTTCGCCTGGAAGATTTTGGCAAAGTGTTCCGTCACCCCTGGCCCATCGCCGTGGCCCTTTTCGGGCAGTTGGTCATCCTTCCCGCCATCGCACTGGGGCTGGGATACTTGTTCCACCTCCCTCCGGTGTTCTTCATCGGCCTGGTCCTCATCGCCTGCTGTCCCGGCGGCAGTTCCTCCAACGTATTCTCCAAGCTGGCCGGCGGCGACGTAGCCCTTTCCGTGAGCCTTACCGCCCTCAGCTCCATCATAACGCTGGTGACTATTCCCTTCATCATGAGCTGGGCCACCCAGCTTGTCGGTGAATCCGTGGGCATCACCCTTCCTGTGGGAAACCTCATCAAGCAGAACCTGGTGCTCATGCTGGTTCCCGTGCTGCTGGGCGTGGGCATGCACTATGCTTTCCCCAAGGGCGCCGAAAAGACGGACAAAGTGCTTTCCAAGCTGGCTTTCCCCCTGCTGCTGGTCCTTATCACCGTCTTTTATATCCAGCACAGCCATACCATCCTGGAGAACATCGGCACGCTGGGCGTTTGCGTGACGCTCCTCATTCTGCTTGCCATCGGTGCTTCCAACCTCCTTTCCCATCTGGTGAAAAACAGCCCCCAGCAGCGCCGTACCGTTATTATTGAAGTAGGTATGCAGAACGCCGCCCAGGCCATTGCCATCGCCTCCAGTCCCCTCGTATTTGCCAGCGAAGAGATGGCCATCCCCGCCATCCTGTATTCGCTCATGATGAATATCGTCCTTCTCAGTTATCTGGCGTGCTTGAAAATCTTTTCATAGCGGTGGCCCTGGCCATGGACTGCTTCGCGGTCTCGGTGGTGTGTGCCGTCATCCTGCGGCGCCGCGCCACCGGCATCATGTTGCGACTGGCCTTCCTGTTCGGGCTGTTCCAGGCCCTGATGCCCCTGCTGGGCTGGGCGCTCACAACGCGCTTCAGCGCACAGATACAGGCCTATGACCATTGGATTGCCTTCGCCATGCTGGCCTTCATCGGCGGCAAGATGATATGGGATTCCTTCAAAGAAGAAAACGAATCCTCCCTGAATCCGCAAGAATGGTTTACGGGCATCCTTCTGGCTGTGGCTACCAGCATCGACGCCCTCGCCGTAGGCATCACCTACGCCTGCACCGGATATGACTCGCTGCAGAGCCTCTCGTTACCTCTTGTTATCATCGGCCTGGTCTCTTTCGCCCTCAGCGTCACGGGCTATCTCCTGGGCGTCCGCTTCGGGGAGAAGGTGAACGAAAAAGTCCACCCCGAACTTCTGGGCGGACTCATTCTCCTTTTTATCGGCCTGCGCATCCTCGCGGAGCATCTGGGCCTTATATCTTAAAGAGCATTCCTCCGATATTGTCCCTTTCTGCGCCGGTGACGGACTTCAGGCAGGAAGGCTGCCCCATCATGTAGAGCACGCCCAGGAAGGCGAAAATGAGCGCTTCCTTGTATTCGATGATGGCCGGCTCCGGGATGACGATATCGCATCCGCTGAGCGCGCGCATCCTCTCTATGAGGAATTTGTTGTAGGCGCCGCCGCCCGTCACCAGAAGGCTCTTTCCCGGGACCGTAACCTTTGCCAGCTGGCGGGCGCAGTGCTCGTAATAGGTGCGGAGTGTATCCTCCAGCGAGAGGCCGGCGGCATCCAGGAGCGGGAACACGTTCAATTCCACCCATTCGCGGCCCAGGGACTTGGGCCAGGGACGGCTGTAATAATCCAGCGCGTCCAGTTTGTCTAAAAGGAGCCGATTCACCTGTCCCTTCGAGGCGATGACCCCGTCGCGGTCCATTTCCAGGCCGATAGCCCTCGTGAAGCGGTTGATCACGTAATTCACCGGGGAGATGTCAAACGCAATGCGCTTGTCCCCCTGCCGGAAGGAGATGTTGGAGAACCCGCCGATGTTAAGGCAGTAGTCGTACTGGCCGAAGAGCAGGTTGTCCCCTACCGGGACCAGGGGCGCGCCCTGGCCGCCCAGCATGATGTCCAGCCGGCGGAAATCCGACACCGTGGGGATCTTGGTGACCGCGGCGATGGCCGCCCCGTCCCCTATCTGGTACATGACTTTCTTCTGCGGCTCGTGGAAAACCGTGCTGCCGTGCGAGGCGATGATGTCCGGCTTTACGCCGAACTCCTCGATGAACTCGTTCACCCGTTCACCCAGCCACTGTCCGTAGGCGCTGTGGAAAGTGACGAACTCCAGGGCCGACATTTTCTGTACGTCCTGCCCCAGGGCTTTTTTCAGCGGGGCCGGATAGTCATACCCGCGGGCGCAGTCAATCCGGAAGGACCACTTACCGTCCTTACAGTCAAAGGTTGCGCAGCAGACGTCGAGCCCGTCAACGGATGTTCCGGACATGAGTCCGATGCAGCGGATGGGCAGTGAAGGATTCTGGATGTTCATAACTTTTTTGAGTTTCTTTCGGTAAAATTATAAAAAAATTCAATCGAAAACACTATTTTTGCACGCGAATCCAAATAACTAACATGAAACGCTTAACCACATTTTTCTTGTCCGTTGGGGCGCTGGTAGTTGCCCTGACGTCGTGCTGCGGAAACGCAGGAAAGCCGGCGGTGGACCCGGATGTCATTGAATCCCAGTTAAAACAGTTAACGCTCCGTGAAAAGGTGGGCCAGCTCTTTTGCGTGCGCCCGGAGGCCTTTGACGTAGCCCTGGAGTGGGACAATTACGCCAAAATCGCCACTTACCAGCTGCAGAAAGTCAACGAGCAGATGGTAAAGGTCAACGCAGAGTATCCCTGCGGAGGCATCATCCTTTTCGCACACAACATCAAGGACGAGGCACAGCTTTCCGCTTTCATGGAAAAGCTCAAGACCTTCAACGGTGATCCCCTCTTCTACATTGACGAGGAAGGCGGCCGCGTGGCCCGTATCGGCAACAACGGTTCCTTCCCGGTGGAGCAGTTCCCCGCGATGGGCGAAATCGGCAAGACCGGAGATCCCAAGAATGCCTACAAAGTAGGTAAAACCATCGGCACGTATCTTAAGAAATACGGCTTTGACGTGGACCTCGCTCCCGTGGCCGATGTCAATACCAATCCCAAGAACCCCGTCATCGGCAGCCGTTCCTTCTCCGACGACCCTCAGGAGGCCGCCAAGATGGTGGTCCAGTGCGTCAAGGGGCTTGAAGACGCCGGCATCGCCGCCTGCGTGAAGCACTTCCCCGGACACGGAGACACCCAGACGGACAGCCACTTCGGCTACGCTTCCACCTCCAAGACCTGGGAGGAGATGCTTTCCTGCGAGATGATTACCTTCAAGGCCGCTATCGACAACGGTGTTCCCATGGTCATGACGGCCCATATAGGCACGCCCAATGTCACCGGAAACGAGATTCCTTCCACCGTGAACCCGGTGATTCTGCAGGAGAAACTGCGCGGCGAACTGGGCTTCGACGGTGTCATCATCACCGACGGTATGGCCATGGGCGCCATCACCCGCCAGTACACCAGCGGCGAGGCCGCCATCCTGAGCATCCTGGCCGGAGCCGACATTATCCTTGGTCCCAAGGATTTCATCGAAGCCTTTGACGCCGTGATGGCCGCCGTAGAAGCCGGCACCATTACCGAAGAGCGAATCGACGAGAGCGTACGCCGCATCCTTACCCTCAAAGCCCAATTCCGCCAGTAAGATGAAAATGATCCGTACCATAGCCATGGCCCTGTGCGGCCTGGCAGCCCTTTCCTGCGCTGCGCAGGAAGAAGCTCCCGTCGTTCTGGGAGACGAACAGTTCGATGTCTATATGCCCCTTCTGGAAGGCCAGCGGGTTGCCATCTTCTCCAACCAGACCGGTCTTGTTGGCGGCGGCGAGGAGCACATCCTGGATGCCCTGCTTGCCAAGGGCGTGAATGTGACGGCCATCTTCTCCCCGGAGCACGGTTTCCGTGACCTGGCCGACGACGGCTCACACGTGGGAGACAGCGTAGAACCCCTCACCGGCGTTCCCATCCTGTCCCTTTACGGCGGTGCCGGCGGCATGCGTCCCACCGACGAGTCCATGGACATGTTCGACGTCCTCATCGTTGACATCCAGGACGTGGGCCTGCGTTTCTACACATACTATATCACCATGTGCCACCTGATGGACGCCTGCGGCGCCAAGGGCAAGCACGTACTCCTGCTGGACCGTCCCAACCCGAACGGCCACTATGTGGACGGCCCCACGCTGGACATGTCCCTGAAGAGCGGCGTGGGTCATCTTCCCATTCCGGCCGTGCACGGTCTCACCCTCGGTGAACTGGCCCTGATGGCCCAGGGAGAAAAGTGGCTCAACGAGGGCAACGACTGCAAACTCACCGTGGTCCCCTGCAAGAATTACACGCACCATACGCTCTACGAGCTTCCCGTACGTCCCAGCCCGAACCTGCCCAACATGCAGGCCATCTACCTCTATCCGGCGCTCTGCCCCTTCGAAGGAACGGTGGTGAGCCTGGGCCGCGGAACGGACAAACCCTTCCAGCAGTACGGCCATCCGGCCCTTAACGTGAAGTACAGCTATTCCTTCACTCCGGAGAGCGTCAAGGGATCCACCCATCCCCCGCTACTGGGTCAGGAATGCTTCGGCGTGGACCTGAGCCAGATGCCCAAGGAGGAAATCTTCAAGCGCGGAATGGATCTCTCCTATGTCATCGACGCTTACACCTGCCTCAAGGAACAGGGCATGGAGATGGGCTTCTTCCGCCGTTTCTTTGACCTGCTGCTGGGCCAGCGCTACGTACGCGAAATGATTGAGGAAGGTGCCACTGCCGATGAAATCAAGGCTCGCTGGCAGCCGGATGTGGAAGCCTTCCTTGTTGCCAGGAAGCCCTATCTGCTGTACGAAGAATAAAACTAGACGGGATCTACGTCTATGACGATATGGCCGGTGTATTTCCGGCTCTGCTCAAAAGCGGCCACGGTTTTTCCGAGGGCCGCTTTCTTTTCCACGAGGGTCTTGTCCCTGGGAAGGAGAATGTGGATTTCACGGAGGGGAAGGTCATGGCCGGGGGCGAAAGGGCCTTCGGCACGGATACCGGCTTCGCCAAGGGCGGCGGAGAGTTCCCGCGTCATTTTCAACAGCCTGTTTTCCAGCACGTCTTTCACCTGCACTTTCACCATGCGGGTGTAGGGCGGATACGCGGCGACCCTGCGCTCCTCAAGCATGTGTTCCACGGGGCTCTGCCCGCTGGCGACGAGCCGGAATACGGGATGGGAGGGTTCGCGGGTCTGGATGACCAGATGGGGACACATCGCGCGAAACTGCTCCAGGAGCTGGAAGGCGCGTTCATCGGCCCGGAAATCCTGGCGGGAGAGCATGCCGTCCCAGCTGACGAGCGCCACCATGCCCAGGTTTCGGCAGGAGAATCCGCGCGTGGCGGCGGTGCTGGCTATGTAAATGTCGTATTCGTCGTCGGCGGGGCCCAGGTCCAGGTTGGCCACGCGCGCCGTAGGGAAATACTCCAGGACATTGTCTTCCACCCGGCGTCCCTGCTCATAGATGCGCTTCGGGGCCAGCAGCAGCACCTGCCGTCCCTCTTCCAGCGTCGTTTTCATAAGGGAGAGGAGCTTCAGGGAGAACGCGCCGGCCATCCCTCTCTTGCGGTACTCCGCGCCGATGTCGATGATTTCGATGGGGATGGCGGAGGGGCTGTTACCGCTTTCCACGGATGCAAAACGGCCACAGCGGGCATTGTACAGGGATTCCAGCGAAGGGGTGGGACTGGAGAGGATCACCTGTGCCCCGTGGATGCCGGCCAGCATGATGGCGCTTTCCCGCGCGTTGTAACGCGGCGCCGGGGCGTCCTGCTTGTAGGCCGGGTCGTGTTCCCGGTCCACGATGACAAGCCCCAGGTTCTGGAACGGCAGAAACAACGCGCTGCGCGTACCTACCACCATACAGGGCTGTCCCGTACGGAGTTTCTCGGCCACGGCCTTCTTTTTACCCGCCGTCATCTGGCTGTTGTACAGCATGGCGCCGGGGATTTCTTCCTCATGGCCCGTTTCGGGGACCAGCAGAAGCACGCTCTTCCCCTCTTCCAGCGTTTCCCGGGCCCGTTGCAACAGGATGTTCCGGGTAAGCGTTCCGTTCAGGAGAACAGTCTTGGTCTGGGTGCGGAGGGCACTTACGGCTGCCTCTTCTTCCGGCTTCAGTTCCGGCGCTTCCGGAAGGCCCGTATCCGGCAATTTGAGCCGTGACTTTCGGTTGTAGATGGAAGGACAGGCCACTTTATACACCTCTCCCAGGCTGCACAGGTAATAGGCCGCGAGAGCCCGCCAGAAGTCGATTTCACGGGCCGATATGGGAGCCAGGGCCTCTTCCACGGCCTCTACGGGCATTATGCGCGAAGGGTCCATCTGCGGCGTTACATCCACCCGGCTCACGCAGGCCGTATAAAACGCGTTGGCGAAAATGACGCGTACGCGGGAGCCCACTTCCACCTCCATTCCGTCCGGAAGGCGGTAAAACGGTTCCCACTCCAGTTTGAGCGGCAGAATCACCTGTATATAGCGTTCATTGGCCATAATAATCAGGCGAAATTACGAATAATCCCCCGAAATACCAACCCCGCAGCGGCCCGTTTGCGCATCGTAGAACTGCGTGGAACTTTTTTTGCATGAATCAGCGGAATTTTGTTATATTTGTAAGTTAAATACAGTGTATCTATGGGCAAAATCATCGCTATAGCCAATCAGAAAGGCGGCGTGGGAAAAACCACCACCGCCATCAACCTGGCTGCCTCCCTGGCCGTTCTTGAGAAGAACGTCCTCATCATCGACGCAGACCCTCAGGCCAACACCACTTCCGGCCTTAATTTCGACCCGGAGAACAGCGATCACCGTACCCTCTATGAGATTCTCATCGGCAAGCTCAACGCGTCCGACGCCCTCATCCAGACGGAACTGCCCAAACTGCACATGATTCCCTCCCACATCAATCTCGTGGGTGCAGAAATCGAACTGCTGGACGTCAAGGAGCGCGAGTCCATCCTCAAGAACGCCCTCGCTCCCATCAAGGACAACTACGACTATATCATCATCGACTGCTCCCCTTCCCTCGGCCTCATTACGGTGAACTGCCTCACGGCAGCAGATTCGGTCATGATTCCCGTCCAGCCGGAATTCTTTGCCCTGGAAGGTCTTGCCAAACTCATCCAGACCATCCGTCTGGTACAGAACGGCATCAACCCGTCCCTCACCATCGAGGGCTTCGTAGTCACCATGTACGACGGCCGCACCAAGGTGCACAACCAGGTGGTCGCCCAGCTGCGGGACCACTTCACAGACATGGTGTTCCAGACGGTCATCGCCCGCAGCATCCGCCTGTCGGAAGCGCCTTCCTACGGCAAGCCCATCATTCTGTACGATGTCATGAACAACGGCACTTCCAACTATCTCAACCTGGCCAAGGAAGTCCTGGACAAAAACGAAAACGCCAATGGCTAAGCAGCAAGCACGTGGCCTGGGAAAGGGCCTGGGCGCCCTCCTGGGCGGTGAAGACCTCACCGAACTCCGCAAGCCCGTCGGTTATATCAACAAGGAAGTAGTCACCAAGGCAGAGACGCCCAAAGACACTTCCGACGTTCTCCGTATTCCTGTAGATCTGATCGAGCCCAACCCCTACCAGCCCCGTATGTCCTTCGACAACGAAGCCCTTCAGGAGCTGGCTTCCTCCATCCGCACGCTGGGACTCATCCAGCCCATCACCGTGCGCCGGAAAGGAGACAAATACCAGATTATCAGCGGTGAGCGCCGTTATCGCGCTTCCCTTCTTGCCGGAATGGACATGGTTCCGGCCTATATTCGTGACGCCTCAGAGCAGGGTATGCTCGAGATGGCCATCGTGGAGAACATCCAGCGCGAAAACCTGGACCCCATCGAAGTGGCCATGAGCTACCAGCGCCTCATGGAAGAGTGCCGTCTCACACAGGAGCAGATGGCAGACCGTGTTGGCAAGAAGCGCGCTTCCGTAGCCAATCAGCTGCGTCTTCTGAAGCTTCCCGCCAAAGTCCAGCACGACCTTAAGGTGGGGCTTGTGAGCGTAGGACACGCCAAGGTCCTGCTTGCCGTGGAAGACCCTGCCGTTCAGGAAATGCTCTGCGACCTTATTGTTAAGAACGGTCTTTCCGTACGCCAGCTGGAAGAAAAGGTGAAGGCCCTCGAGAAAGGTGAAAAGTCCACTAAAGCCGAAGAGCCCCAGGAACTTCCGGACATGTATTACCGCCTGCTGGAGAATGTGGGACGCTATTTCGGGGAGAACATCTCTCTCCGCCGCAGCCGCGACGGGAAGGGTTCCCTCACCATCAAGTTCGACTCGGACGCCCAGATGGAGCAGTTCCTCCAGGCATTGGACCAAAGATGAGGACAGGCGCCGTCATATCGGCCTTTATCGGCCTGTTTGTTTCCGCTTCCCTTTCCGCCCAATACCGGGACGACCAATTCAAGCGGGACGCCTTTACCCAAACCTACGCGGACACCACGGAAAAGGTGCGCACGGATACATCGGCCCTCTTCTCCTTCAAGGAGTTCTTCGGCGGGCTCTCGCACAAGCGCACTGCTTCCCTGAAGAACCTTACGCTGGGTTCCGCGGTGTTCCTGGGAGGCAATCAGATTTACCATAAGCAGTACTGGAAACTGCCGCTGGTGTACGGCGGAATCGGCGCCGGCGTGTACGGCGGCATCCACTTCAACCAGCTGTACCAGCAAAACGGAGACACCCGGTACAAGACTTACCGGGACCTTTCCATCGCCGGGGCCGGAATTGTCTGGTGGGCTTCCCTGATGGACGGTGTGGTCCAGTATGAGGGTACCAGAAGTCCGGATCCTTCCAAGGCCACGTTCTATTCCATCCTTCTGCCCGGTCTGGGCCAGATTTATAACGGAGAAGCCTGGAAGGTTCCCCTCTATGTGGGACTGCTGGGCGCCGCCGTCAATTTTGCCCACGAAAACAACGTGCAGTATCAGCGCTGGAAATGGATCTACGACCTGGCTACGTCCGAAGACCCTTCCGTCGAGCGCCCTCCCCAGGGGGCAGAGGCTGCCAAATACTACAGGGATGCCTACCGCCGCATCCGGGACTATATGATCCTGGGCGTGGCCATTTCATATGTACTTCAAATCATTGACGCCAACGTTTTTGCATATATGCAGGATTTCGAGGTGGACGACAATATCAGCCTCAGGATGAGCCCTGCGCTCATACCTGGCAACCAGTATGCGTTCTCCACTCCTGCATTGGGCATGTCCGTCGGCCTTAGATTTTAATATTCATGAGAAGATTCTTTATAAGCGCCGCGTGCATTCTCCTCGCGTCGGCCGCTGCTTTTGCCGCCCCTGACCGCTGGAAAACCCGTAAGCAGCTCCAGCAGGAGAACGAGAACCTGCGCCAGAGACTGGAAGCCCTGGAGGCGGAAATCGCCACGTACCGTTCCGAGGAAGCAGAACGGGAGGTCATCGAGGAAGAACTCTCCGGGGAAAACGAGAACAAGGTTTCCGCGGGACTGGAAGATTACACAACGGTAAGTACCGACACCCTGCTGGGGCAGTGGTACATGCATCGGCAGAGCCGTATCCCCGGACGCGAACAGTATAACATGGATTCCGTGCGCTTTACTACGGACGTGCCGGATTCCGTGCTCATGAAGCGTCTGATGGCCATGAATTCCTTCATCTCTCTCCCCTACAACGAGACGGTGAAGAACTTCATGATCCTCTACTCGGAGAAGATGCCCACCAAGATGGGTGAGATGCTGGGACTGTCCCAGTACTATATGCCTCTTTTCGAAGAAACGTTCCGCCAGTATGGACTTCCCCTGGAGCTGAAGTACGTCGCCATCATCGAAAGCGCCCTCAATCCCCGGGCGGAATCCCGTGTGGGCGCCAAGGGTATGTGGCAGTTCATGTACCGCACGGCCATCAACTATGGTCTCAAGGTGGACTCCTATACGGACGAGCGCATGGATCCCATCGCTTCCGTGGACGCCGCTGCCCGCTATTTCCGTGACGCCTACCGTATCTTCGGGGACTGGGCGCTGGCCATATCGGCCTACAACTGCGGCAGCGGCAATGTGAACAAAGCCATCAAGCGGGCCGGCGGGCGCACGGATTTCTGGTCCGTCTATGAATACCTTCCCCGTGAAACCCGCGGTTACGTTCCGGCCATGGTGGGTGCCATGTATGCCTTCCGCTATGCCAGCGAGTACGGCCTTCGACCGGATCCCATCTCCATGCCCGTTTACGTTGACACGTTCCATATCCACAAGAACCTGCATTTCCGCCAGATCAGCGAAGTCCTCGGCATTCCCCTGGACGACGTAAGGGACCTCAATCCCCAATACTACTCGGACATTGTCCCGGGTGCCGGTTCGGACGAGGTACTGCGGCTGCCGTTCAACTATACATCGGCCTTCCTGGACATGCAGGATTCCATCTACCGCTATAAGACCGACGTCCTGTTCGCCGCCAAGGTGCAGGATGGCCGCGAAACCGTTAACGGCCGTCCCGTCCCCACCTCCCGCGGCGCCACCGGCCAGTGGGTTTACTACAAAGTCAAGTCCGGTGACTCCCTGGGCAAGATTGCCCGCAAGTATCACTGCACCGTCAAGCAGCTCAAGTCCTGGAACAACCTCCGCAGCGACCGCATCAACATCGGCCAGCGCCTGAAGGTCGGTAAGCGTTAAAGGTGAGGGTATCCTCGAGGTGTGCGGTAGTTACAAGATAGACAGGCATATCAACAATCAATTTGGAGTTGGAAATTCAGTGTGGGGGCGGGAGCGTGGTTAATGCGCCACTGACAGCCGGCCCGGAGGGTCATACGTAAGGTGTAACGGTGGAAAAGGCGTGCTTTGCAGGAGCTTACAAGCGACGCGGCGATGCCCCGGCCATTGTAGGCCGGAACAGAAAAGGTACCGGCAGCGTCACGTTCGTAGCAGTAGATGCGGGCGGCCCAGACAGGAATTGAGAATCCGGTCATGCGCAGATAGGCTGCCGCCGACGCTCCTTTATATCCGCCTTCGAGATATCCCAGGAATCCCCATTCACCGCAGCGCACCGATTCCATCCGGAGCACGCCCAGCCAGGGACCCGAGGCGGCCTTGACATCGGCCCGGAAGTCTGTGCGCGGCGGTTCGTAGTTCCGATAGCGCTCGGTGAAACGGGCGTCCAGGGTCCACACGGGCGAGATGAGCCACTGCCATACGGCCCATACCCGGAGCTGGAAGCGTCGCGGGTCTTTCGACGGGATGGGAAGAAGGGCGGCATCGGCCGTAAGGGATGCCTTCCAGCGCTCCCTTTTCCGGTCAAGGCCAAGCGACGCACCGTACTCGCCGTACTTCTTACCCGAAAAGTTGCGCGGGACGATACGCCCCTGCAAAGCCCAGCCCCTTCCCCGTATGGCCGATTTCACCGCCACAGCCTTCCCCCCTGTCGCCACCTCCCCTACCAAGTCCACTCCGCGCGTATTGTAGCGGAAGTCCACCGAGCCCTTTCCGGAGACGTAGGTAAAGCCCACCTGACCATTCCGCCAGAGATAGTCAACGTGCCCGCCCCAGCCATCCGGACCGCCGAACGCAGCCACGCGTATCCGGGCCGATGCATACTCATACGCCACCCCTCGTTGTACCCCCGACGGAGCATACGACCACACCGGAGACAGTCCCGTAGCGCGCCGCACGAATGCATCCACGGTTGAAAGGCTTTCCATGGAGAATCCGCTCCAGGCAGCGAGCCCCTGGCCCCACCGGGTCTGGAACATTCCGGCCAGAACGCGCCCGAAGCGCGTGGAAACCTCTCCATAGAAAGAGCCGTTGTCTCCACGAATTGCGCCGCCGGCACGCCATGCATCTCCCGTGACCTTCCCCTTGAACCCAACGCTGGAAAGGGTGGTCCGGGCAAGTGCCGTCGCACGTACGCGGACGGTATCCGCCGCCCCGGGTAGCCGCGAGGATTCCAGTGAAAGGAACGGGCCGATGGCAGCGACGACTTCCGGTGAAAACCCATCGACAAGCGCAAGTTCCCCCAGGGAGAGGATATCGCCCGAACGGGCGCGGTAATCCTGGATGCAGGCAACCTGGTAGTCGCTGAGGAAAACCCCGGCACGAAGGTCAGGCGCATTTACGCGAACACGGCGGGCCGTCTCTACGCGCTCTATCCAGTCGGCCGGAATCTCTTCTACGGACAACGCACCGGAAAGATACTGTGCGGCGCGGAGGACAGACTCCTCTTGGGCGGCGAGGGAAAGGCATGCGAGGCAAGCCAAAAGGCATAGAAAATTTTTTCTCATGCCTCAAGTTACCGGCAGCCCCGGAATTATACAAGTACCTGTTGATAACTTGTCTGGTTTTAGCCGATTTTTTAACTGTTTTTTATTAAATTTGCGCAATTTAACTGAAATCTTCATGGAAAATAAGATTCGTCTGCACGACAAAACCTTCAAAATGTTCATCCCCAACGAGGACATTGAGAAGGCAATCGACGCTGTTGCCGAGCGTCTGAACAAGGACTACGCCGGGGCCACCGACGAAGATCCCGTGGTCATGATCTGCACCCTGAACGGTGCCGTCATTTACGCGGCCGAACTGCTCAAGCGCATCCAGTTCCCGCTGGTGCTCAAGGCCTGCAAACTCTCTTCCTACGAAGGCACCTCCTCTACCGGAGTGGTGAAGACGGAAGTCCCGCTTCCCGCCCATCTGGAAGGAAAGCGCGTGCTGGTAGTGGAAGACATCGTGGACACGGGCAACACCATCGTAGCCATGATGGGCCAGCTCAAGGAGCGCAAAGTCAAGGACGCCCGCGTATGCACCCTTCTCCTGAAGAACGACGTGTACGACAAAGACGTGAAACTGGACTACGTAGCCATGGAGATTCCCAACCGTTTCATCGTCGGGTTCGGCCTGGACTACGACGAACTGGGCCGTAATATCAAGGACATTTACGTTTTAGATGAGTAATATGAAATACTACGTACTCTTTGGCCCTCCCGGTGCCGGTAAAGGCACCCAGGCTGGAGCCATGGTGGAGCGCTACAAGCTCTGCCACATTTCTACCGGAGAACTCCTCCGCAGCGAAATCGCCGCCGGAACGGAGCTCGGTGCCAAGGCCAAGGCCCTTATCGATGCCGGCAATCTTGTCCCCGATGAAGTTGTGGAAGGCATGATCGAGGCCAAATTCAACAGCGTAAAGAATGTGGAGGGATTCCTGCTGGACGGTTTCCCGCGCACACTCGCCCAGGCCGATGCCCTGAAGGACATGCTCTCCCGCCGCGGAGAATCCGTCACCGCCTGCATCTCCCTGATGATCCCCGACGCACTGGTGCATGAACGTATCGCCAACCGCGCCAAGCTGGAAGGCCGTGCCGATGATGCCCGGGATGAAGTTGTAAGCAACCGCGTCAAGACTTATCACGAAAAGACCGAACCCCTCATCGCCTACTACAAAGCGGCCGGTCTGTACCGCGAGATCGACGGTGTCGGCACCATCGAAGAAGTACGCAACCGCATCTTCGAAGCCATGGAAAAATAGGGCCGATGCCCACCCGCAAACAGCACCCTGCCCGCAAGGCAGGGTGTTTCGTTTTATACGAGTCGGGAAAAATATGTATATTTGTAGGATATAACAAGCCGTAAAGAAGAATGCACAGGATATTCCTACCCATATACCACTATCTGAAGGGGCACCGCGCAGTTATGTGGTCCCTGTTGATAGCCAGCACCTTAGTGTTTGCCTGGTTCGGTGTCAAACTGCGTTACGAAGAAGACATCATGAAGCTTCTTCCCCAGACCGAGGAATCCACCGAACTGGCATTCGGAGAAATTGACCTCAAGGAGAAAATCTTTGTCCAGGTCACTTCCGCCGACACGCTCAACCCCGTCAGTCCCGCCATCCTGGGAGATGCCGTGGAAGAGTTCTGCCACATGCTGGAGGAAAGGGATTCCGCCACCCGGTACATCTCCGGCATCCTGGCTTCCCTGGATGTGGAGACCGGCCTCAATGCCATGGAATATGGCCTGGAACACCTTCCCAGCTTTGTAGATACCAGTTGGTACGCTCTCATAGAGAAGGCGCTTACCCCCGAAGCCATCCAGGCCCAGATGATGGAGAACGCCCACCTGATTATGGAAGACGAGACGGGAGACGACACCCAGCTGGTGAGCATGGACCCGCTGAATCTCCGGAGTATCCTGCTCCATGACATCCTGGGAGAAGGAGCCGCACTGGGCAGTTTCAATATGGTTGACGGCCATTTCTTCTGCCTGGACAAGTCCGTTGCGCTGGCCTTTGTGGCCCCGTCCTTCATTTCCACCGATACCGGCAAGGGTACGCGCCTGGTGAAGATGATCAACAACGCCCGCAAGGACTTCGAGAAATCCCATCCCGACCTCCGCGTACTCGTGCACGGAAACCCGCAGGGCAGCGTCTCCAACGCCGGCACCATCAAGCGGGACCTCGTTTGGACCGTGGGCCTTTCCCTCCTTCTGATCCTTCTTATCATGATGTTCAGTTTCCACAAACTGAGCTTCATCGTGCACCAGATTGTCCCCGTTATCTACGGCGCGCTCTTCTCCATGGCCTGCATGTATCTGATCAAGGGATACATGTCACTGATGGCCCTTGGACTCGGAGCCGTCATCCTGGGCGTAGCCATCAGCTACTGCCTGCATGTGCTCATCCACTTCTACTATGTAGGAGACGTGGAGAAAATGCTCCGGGACGAGAGTACCCCCGTCGTACTGGGCTGCATCACCACAGTCGGCGCCTTCCTGGGCCTGCTGTTCACGGACAGCGACCTCCTCTCCGACTTCGGCCTCTTCGCCACCTTTGCCCTCCTGGGCAACACCTTCTTCGTGCTGGTGTTCCTCCCCCACTTCCTGAATCCCTCGCAGATCAAATTCAAGCGCACCCACGGCTTCCCGCTGGTGGAGAGGATCAATTCCCTGCCCTGGGACAGAAACAAATGGGTAATTGGCACGCTTGTCGTCGCCATTATCGTTGGCATCGCATTCAGCGGCAAAGTCAAATTCGACTACGACCTGCGCAACCTGGACTACGACGACCCCGACCTTGTCGAGAGCCAGAACCTCTATAACCGCAAAAACGCAGACGGCAGCATGCACATGTACTTTGCCGCCTGGGACGACAATACCATTGACGCGGCCCTGGAGTACAACAAGTCCCTGTTCCCCGTGCTGGATTCCCTGCAGAAGGAAGGCGTCGTCACCTCCTATAGCCCGGTGACCAAGTTCCTCTTCCAGTCCCGCGAAGACCAGCGCGAACGCATCCAGGCCTGGAACGGTTTCTGGAATAAATCCCGGGTAGCCCGTCTCAAACGGGACCTCGGCGCCGCAGCAGCTGCGAACAACCTGCCCTACAACCTCTTCGACCCGTTCCTGAACATCATTTCCCGCCATTACGAGCCGGACAACCTCTTCGAATCCGGAGTGGCTCCCGCCGGCCTCCTTTCCAATTATGCAGAAAAACAGGGCAGCGGCCGCTACATGGTATTCACAGATGTTTCCTATCCCCTCGAGAAGCAGGAAGACGTCTTTGAAAGCCTTACCCGGATTCCCCATATCTTCGTCCTGGAACCTTTCTACTACTGCCAGGACCTGGTCAAGGTTATCCACGAGGATTTCTCCACCACCCTGTGGATTTCCAGTATTTTCGTACTCATCGTCCTGCTGCTGAGCTTCCGGAACCTGTGGATCGCGCTTGTCGCCTTCTTCCCCATGTTCGTGAGCTGGTATGTTATGCAGGGCTATATGGCCATTTTCGGCCTCGAGTTCAACCTGATCAACATTGTCATTGCCACCTTTGTGTACGGCATCGGCGTGGATTACAGCATCTTTGTGATGGAAGGCCTCCTGGCCGAAGCTCGTCGCGGAGAGAAATCCATGCTGGAGTATCACAAGGTTGCCATATTCTACAGTGCCCTCGTGCTGGGCATCGTCATTTTCTCACTTGTCTTCGCCACGCATCCCTCTATCCATTCCATCGGCATCATTACGCTCATCGGCATGGCTTCCACCATCCTTATCACGTATTCGCTGCAGCCCTGGATTTTCCGTATGCTGGTGAAGATTCCCTTCTTTAGAAAAACTTTCCGTATTCCTGAATGAATTTAAACGCTGAACTATACCTGAACCTGATCCGTGGCGGTGCGGCCCATCTGGCCGAAGACCGTCAGGCCATCAACGACCTTAATGTCTTCCCCATCCCGGACGGAGATACGGGAGACAACATGTATATGACCATCGAAGCCGGCTCCCAGGCCCGGGCCGATGAAACCCTCTCCGAAACCGCGGAAGCCGTCTCCAAGCAGATGCTGATGGGCGCCCGCGGCAATTCAGGCGTCATCCTCTCGCGCATCTTCGCCGGTCTTTCCAAAGGCCTCAGAGGTTTGCATGAGGCCGATATGCCTGCGTTCACCCAGGCCATGCAGGCGGCCGTGAACGAAGCCTATCACGCCGTATCCACCCCCGTCGAAGGCACCATCCTCACCGTCCTCAGGGAAGGTGTCGATGCTGCAAAGGGTTCCTCCTCCCTGGAAGAATACTTCGACCTGTGGATTGCCGGCATGGACCTGAGCCTGCAGCATACCCCCGAACTTCTGGACGTCCTGAAGAAAGCAGGCGTCGTGGACAGCGGCGGCGCCGGCCTTGTGAGTATCGCCGAAGGCATGCGCGCAGCCCTGCACGGGGAGATTCCCGGTCAAGCCGGGAATGACGGCGAAAGGAGCTATGACGGGGGTAGATCCGTCATGCCCGGCCCCGACCGGGCATCTAAAGTCAACTTCGACGCCTTCACCGAGGACAGCGTCCTGGAATTCGGCTACTGCACCGAATTCATCCTGCGCCTGCAGCGCTGCAAGGTGGACCTGGAAAGCTTCGACGAGACAGTCATCCACGACTGGCTGGCATCGCAGGGAGACTCCCTGGTCTTTTTCCGCGACGGTTCCCTCGTAAAGGTGCACGTCCATACCAAAGACCCCGGCGCCGTCCTTACCAAGTGCCGCGAATGGGGCGAATTCCTCACCATCAAGGTGGAGAACATGACGCTCCAGCATCATGAGAACCACATGGAAGACCGCTTCAAACGCTCCCGAAAAGCCCTCGGAATCGTTACGGTAGCCGCAGGCCGCGGCCTTACCGACACCTTCCGGGAAATGGGCGTTGACGCCGTCATCGAAGGCGGCCAGACCATGAATCCTTCCGTCGAACGCTTCCTGGACGCCTTCAAGGAGGTGAACGCGGAAACCATCCTGGTCTTTCCCAACAACAGCAATATCATCCTCACCGCCAACCAGGCCGCGGAGCTCTACAAGGACGCCCGCATCGTCGTCATCCCCACCAAGACCATCGGGGAAGGCTACTACGCCCTTGCCAACCTGGACGCCAGCCAGCCCGTCGAAGAGCTAACGCAGACCTTGAAAGACGCCGCAGCCGCCGTCACCACGGGAGCCGTTTCCCGCGCCATCCGCGATACGGCCGATGCCCACAGCGGAGACTACATCGGCTTCAGCGGCAAGGACATCCTCACCGCCTCCTCTTCCCGTGAAGAGGCCGTCAACGCGCTTGCAGGAAAGCTGGGCGCCTCCCAGGCAGACATCCTCGTCCTCTTTATCGGGGCCGATGCCCCCGCCGACGAGGCCGCCCGCATCAAATCCACCCTCGAAAAAGCATGTCCCATGACAGAAGTCATCCTTCTGGACGGAGGACAACCCGTATATGACTACATCTTAGTGCTATGTTAAAGATTTACACCGACACCGACACCGACTTCTACCCGTCCATTGCGGCAGAATACGGTTACAAGCTCATCTCCATGCCTTACAGCATCGACGCCAAAACCACGTATCCCTATGTGGACTTCAAGGAGTTCGATGCCCACGCCTTTTACGATGTGCTTCGCGGTGGCGTCCTGCCCACCACCAGCGCTATTTCCAAGGAGCAGTACATCAAGTACTTCCAGGCCGACTTCAAAGCCGGCCACGAAATCCTTTACGTGCACTTCTCCCGCAACATGACCAATACCTTCGACGCCATGGACCAGGCTGTCGCGGAACTCAAAGCCCAGTATCCCGACGCCCGCTTCGAAGAAATCGACACCAAGGGCATCACCACCATCAGCTACGCCATCGTGCGTGAGGTCGGAGACCTTGTGAAGGCCGGCAAGACCCTGGACGAGATCCTCGCCTGGGCCCGTGAGGAAGTGGACCACTTTGCCATGTACTTCTTTGCCGACGATCTCAAGTTCTTCCGCCGCAGCGGCCGTGTGAGCGGCCTGGCAGCGACGATGGGAACGCTCATCGGCGTACGTCCCCTCATCCACATGAGCCAGGAAGGAAAGATGGTATCCGTAGGCACCGCCAAGGGCCGTCTCAACGCCATGACCTTCCTTGTGGACAAGGTGGGAGAACTGGGACAGGACATTGACAAGCACCGCATCTGCATCGGCCATACCGACGCACCGGAGATTGCTCACAACATTGCCCAGATGATCGAGAAGAAATACGGCCCGCAGGATATCGTCTTCGTTGACGTGAACCCTACGGCCGGCAGCCACTGCGGCCCCAACGGCGTGGGCGTCTGCTTCCATGCCAAAAATAGGTAATTCCTGTCATTCTGAGCGAAGCGAAGAATCTATTTATTATGATTGAAATCAAAGAAGTTAAATCCCGCCGCGAACGGAGGGATTTCCTGAACTTCCAGCTGGACCTGTACCAGAGCAACCGCAACTTCGTTCCGCCGCTCTATGCCGACGAAAAGAAGATGTTCCGGGAAGACTATGTCTATCGCAGCAGCTGCGAATACGTATTCTTCAACGCCTACCGTGACGGCGTGATGGCCGGCCGCATCCAGGGAATCATCCAGAAGGACGCCAACGCCAAGAACAACGAGAAGCGCTGCCGATTCTGCCGCTTCGACGTCATCGACGACCTCGACGTCTCCCGCGCCCTGTTCGCCGCCGTCGAGAAATGGGCGGCCGATAAGGGCATGGACACCATGGTGGGCCCGCTCAACTACTCCGACCTGGAACGCGAAGGCATGCTGGTGGACGGCTTCAACGAGCCCGCCACCTTCGAGGAGAACTACAATTTCGCCTACTACAAGAAGCATGTGGAAGCCCTGGGATACAGCAAGGAGGTGGACTGGACCGCCAGCCGCCTTTACGGGGCCGAGAACCCGGAAGCCCTCCAGGAACTGGAAGAGCTGGTGGGATTCATCTTCAAGCGCTACAAACTGCACTACGGGACGGCCCGTTCTGGCCGGGAGCTGTTGAAGAAATACGCCACCGGCATCTTTGACCTGCTGGATGCGTCCTACGAAGGCCTGTACGGAACCGTTCCCTTCACCGACGGCATGCGCAAACTGATGCTGGAGAACTTCGCCATGGTCATCAATCCGCGCTATACGGCCGTCATCCTGGACGAGAATGAACGAATCGTCTGCTTCGGCCTGTCCTTCCCCGGCCTTGCAAAGGCGCTTTCGGGAACGCGCGGAAAATACACGCCGCTCACCCTCGTGAAGCTCCTGAACGCCATCAAGAATCCGGAAATCCTGGACCTTTGCCTGGTGGGCGTAGATCCCGAATATCTCAACCGGGGCGTTTCCGGTGCCCTGTCCCTTGCCATCATGAAGATGCTCCGCGACAACCCCCGCCTCAAGTGGGCCGACACCAACCTGAACCTGGAAGACAACTATGCCATCCTGAACAGTTGGCGCCGCTTCCGGCGCGAAGAGTGCAAACGTTACCGTTCTTACGTAAAGTCCCTGTCATTCTGAACGAAGTGAAGAATCTATGATCAAAATCATCGTTGACTGCTTCGGCGGCGACCACTGCCCCGAAGCCCCGGTAGAAGCCGCAGTTCGTTCCCTGGCCGCCAACCCGGACCTGTACCTCATCCTCACCGGAGACGAGGCCATCCTTCGCAAATGCCTGGAGGGCAAGCAATACGACGCCTCCCGTCTGGAAATCGAGCATGCTCCCGAAGTGATCGGCTGTGATGAGAAGCCCACGGACGTGGTGCGGCTCAAGCGCAACTCCTCCATGATGAAGGGCATCATCCTCCTGCGGGACCGCGACGACATCGCCGCCATGGTTTCCACCGGTTCTACGGGGGCGCTGGTGACCGGCGCACTCGTGCGTATCGGCCGTATTCCCGGAGTGATCCGCCCGGCGTTCTGCCCGCTTCTTCCGACGATGGACGGCGGCATCGTGGGCGTGTGCGACAGCGGGGCCAACGTAGAGGTGACATCGGCCCATCTGCGGCAGTTCGCGATCATGGCCAGCCTCTATATGGAGAACGTTTACGGCGTGAAGAACCCGCGCGTGGCGCTTCTGAACGTGGGAAAGGAGGCCGAGAAAGGCGACGACATGCGGCGCGAGACGTATCAGCTGCTCACGCAGACGCCTTCCGTGAACTTCGTGGGCAACATGGAGAGCCGGGACCTTCTGAGCGGCAGCTACGACGTGGTGGTGGCCGACGGCTTCAGCGGCAATGTCCTGGTGAAGACCACCGAAGGGACCGCCCTTGAGCTTCTTCGGAAGCTCAAAAAAGATATCATGAGCCGATGGCTCTATAAAATGGGCGCTCTTCTGATGAAGCGGATGTTCAAGGACATGAAGGCGTTCATGAACTACCAGAATTATGGCGGAAGCGTGCTCCTGGGCACATCCAAAGTGGTTGTGAAGGGGCATGGCTCCTCCAAGGCCGTGGCGGTGGAGAAGTGCATCGAGCAGGCCTACAAGATGGAAGTATCCCATCTCTCCGGTAAGATTGAAACTGAAATCGCTCAATACGAGCATTACGAAGACTAAAACGTCATGCCCGGCCCGACCGGGCATCTAAACCTTATCTTATGTTTGAAAAAGTACAGACCATCCTGGCGAAGCAGCTTCGTCTGGACCCCTCCAAAATCACTCCCCAGTCCCTCATCAAGAAAGACCTGGGGGCGGACTCCCTGGACATCCTCCAGCTGCTGATGCGCATCGAGGATCAGTACGGAATTGTGATTCCGGACCAGGCCCTCGCCACCTTCGAGACCGTCGCCGACGTTGTCGGCTATCTCGAAAAACAACAAGTCAACCTCTAGATCCTTCGTCACTGCGTTCCTCAGGATGACAATATTTGTCATTCTGAGCGAAGCGAAGAATCTTTAAAACGATATTATATGGTACAGGTATTCTGCAAAAACACTGGCGAAAGCAAACGCTTCCCCGAAGGGACATCCCTCCTGCAGATGCTGCAGGAGTTTGATTGCCATCGGCCCTACCCTATCGTGTCGGCCAAGGTTAACAATGTTTCCCAGGGCCTCAAGTTCAAGGTTTACCAGAACAAGGACATCGAGTTCATCGATGTGCGGGAGTCCAGTGGTATGCGGGTGTACTGCCGTTCCCTGTATTTTCTGCTTTATAAAGCCACCTGCGACGTTTTTCCGGGAAGCAGGCTCTATATCGAGCACCCCATCTCCCATGGCTATTTCTGCCATTTGAGAAAGGCCGATGGAAGCAACCCCACTTCGGAGGACCTCCTGCTGCTGGAAGCGCGCATGAAAGAACTGGTGGCCAAAGATATGCCTTTCCACCGTTATGACGTGCAGACGGACCGTGCCCTCAAGGAGTTCCGCAAGGCGGGCTTCGAGGATAAGGTGAAGCTGCTGGAAACCAGCGGCGAAGCCTATACGGACTACTACACCCTGGACGACACGGTGGACTACTACTACGGAAAACTTGTGCCTTCCACCGGTTACCTCAAGGTATGGGGGCTTATCCTTTACCATGACGGATTCCTGCTGCAGGTTCCCTCCCGCGAGGATCCCTCCCGTGTGGCCGACTTCGTGGACCAGCCCAAGACCTTCGAAATGTTCAAGGAGGCGCTGCGCTGGAACATCATCATGGGCCTGAGCACGGTGGGAGACGTGAACGAGGCGTTCCTGCATGGGCGGGCCAGCGAGCTTATCCAGATTGCAGAGGCCTTGCAGGAAAAGAAGATCGTGCAGATTGCCGAGGAAATCGACCGCCGATACCGCAGCGAGAATCCGCTGAAAGTGGTGCTTATCACCGGGCCTTCCTCCTCCGGAAAGACTACTTTCTGCAAACGACTCTCCATCCAGCTCAAGGCATGCGGCCTCAAGCCCATTTCCGTGAGTACCGACGATTACTTCGTCAATCGCGTTGACACGCCCAAGTTCCCCGACGGGTCCTACGACTTCGACAACTTCGACACCGTGGACCACGACCTCATGGAACGGGATATCATGAAACTCATCGCCGGAGAGGAGGTTTCCGTGCCGGAATACAACTTCGTGACGGGCCTGAGGGAGTACAACAACAAACTCCTGCGCCTCACCGAGGGCAGTATTCTCCTGATCGAGGGTATCCATGCCCTGAATCCGGCCCTTACGGCCCAGATTCCCGACGAGAGCAAATTCCGCATCTTCATCAATACCCTTACCGGTACGCTGCTGGACGACCACAACATGATCCCCACCAGCGACAACCGCCTTCTCCGCCGTATCGTACGAGACTATAACAAGGGCGCCTTTACAGCCCGCGAGTCCATCTCCAACTGGCAGAACGTCTTATCGGCGGAGCGTAAATGGATTTACCCCTACCAGGAGACAGCCGACGCCATGTTCAACAGCGCCTACCTCATTGAGTTTGCTGTACTGAAAAACCACGCCGAGCCCATTCTGCGGAGCGTGCCGCAGAACTGCGTCGAATACTCCGAAGCTCACAGGCTCCTGAAGTTCATCCACTACTTCACTCCCGTCAGCGACCGCGAAATCCCCGCCACATCCATGATCCGCGAATTCATCGGCGGATAGCAGGCGGCAGGCTAACAAAAAACCGGAGCCCTCAGGAAAGGGTTCCGGTTTTTGTTTGATGACGTTATCCATTAAAAGAGGTAGCGGATGCCGAGGGCGAGGCCTTGCCAGCCGAAGCCGGTGGCGGGAACGAGGTTGAAGGAAGGCTTCCAGTCAAGGGAGAGCTGGAGAGGGATTTCCTCGAAGCAGTATTCAAGGCCCAGCTGGGCGCCGATACCGGCCCACAGTTTGGTGGAGTTCTGGCCTTCTGCATCACTGTAGCCGCCGAAGCCGATGTAGGCCTGGGGACCAGCGTAGAAGTTGAAGGGACCTACAGGACAAACCTGGAAGTCATAGGCGAGGCCGGCGTTGAAGGAGCCGACGCTCCAGCCGAGGTCAATTTCAGCGAAGTTGGCAGCACCAAGGGTGTGCTGATAGGATACTTCGGCACCGTAACCGGCACGGATACCGATGGCACGGGGCTGTGCGATGGCCGCAAAGGAAAAGCCCAAGACGGCGACAGCAATTAAAAGAAACTTTTTCATTATTACGTTTGGTTTAAGGGTTTATATCCTAATTCTGTAACACGAAATTACAGAAATTTTTCTAAATTTGCAATCTGAAGTCAGGGGTTGGAGACCAAAGACTGGTTTCGCCCGCTGGCCGCTTTTTAAGTAAAATGGAAAAGGGACCTATCTCTCAATTCATTACCCACAACTACCGTCACTTCAATTCTGCAGCTCTTGTAGATGCTGCAAAAGCCTATGAAGACCTTCTGAACAAGGGTGGCAAGATGTTCCTGGCCATGGCCGGTGCCATGAGTACGGCTGAACTCGGCCTCTCCCTGGCCGAAATGATCCGTCAGGACAAAATTTCCTTCGTCTGCTGCAGCGCCAACAACCTGGAGGAAGACATCATGAACCTGGTGGCTCACAACCACTATTATCGTGTACCCGGCTACCGCGACCTCACCCCGGAGCAGGAGCAGGAACTCATCAACAACCACTACAATCGTGTAACCGATACCTGCATCCCCGAGGAAGAGGCTTTCCGCCGTCTGGAGAAGCACCTCGTGGAGGTATGGGACAAAGCCAAAGCTGAAGGTAAGAGATATCTCCCCTACGAGTTCATCTATCAGATGATCCGCAGCGGTGTTCTGGAGCAGTACTACGAAATCGACCCCAAGGACAGCTGGGTGGTCGCCGCCTGCGAAAAGAACATCCCCATCATCTGCCCCGCATGGGAAGACTGCACCACCGGTAACATCTTCACCGCACACGTCATCCGCGGCGAATACGATCCTCACATGGTCATCCAGGGTGTAGAGGTCATGATGTTCCTCGTGGACTGGTACAAGAAGAACAGCCAGGGCGCCGGCGTCGGTTTCTTCCAGATCGGCGGCGGTACTGCCGGTGACTTCCCCATCTGCTGCGTTCCCATGATGGAGCAGGATCTGGGCTGGACCGGCACTCCCCTCTGGGCCTACTTCTGCCAGATCTCCGATTCCACCACCTCCTACGGTTCCTACTCCGGTGCCGTCCCCAACGAGAAAATCACCTGGGGCAAGCTGGCTCCCGAAACACCCAAGTTCATCGTAGAGTCCGACGCCACCATCGTGGCACCGCTCATCTTCGCCTACGTGCTGGGCTGGTAAGTTAGTACCTTATATATTATATCTGAGCCTGCTTTTTCCGAGCAGGCTCATTTTTTTTGTAAAATTTTCACAAAAAATTTGCAGATTAAATTATTCTTTCTACCTTTGCAGTGTACTAATGAACTAATACACTACAAAGATATGATTAGCGTAAAAGATTTATCGTTCAGCTATGGTTCCAAAGGAGTGCTCAAAAACATCTCCACGGAGCTGCAAGGAGGCAATATCTATGGCCTTCTCGGAGAAAATGGCGTGGGTAAGACCACCCTTCTTACTCTTCTGTGCGGCTTGAAAAAGCCCCAGGTGGGAACGATTGACACGGACGGACGCAATCCCTTCGACCGCCAGCCTTCCCTTCTGGCAGAGCAATTCTATCTTCCCGACGAAGTCGCCCCTGTTCACAGCAAGGCCAACGCCTTCGGTGAAGAAACCGGCGCTCTCTGGCCCAAATACAGCCAGGAGAAATTCCTTCAGATTCTTCGCGAATTCGAGGTTGACGAGTACCAGCGCATGGATACCATGAGCGCGGGCCAGCTCAAGAAAACCTGGATTGCCTTTGCCCTCGCCTGCAATGCCCGCCATTATTTCATGGACGAACCCACCAACGGACTGGACATCCCTTCAAAGTCCATGTTCCGCAAAGCCATCATGAAATACACGGACGAAGAATCGGCCGTCATCATTTCCACCCACCAGGTCCGTGACCTGGAAAACATCATCGACCCCATCATCATCCTGGACAAGGAAGACGTGCTTGTCAACGCTTCCCTGGCGGAAATCAGCGAGAAACTCTACTTCGACTACGGCAACACCATCCATCCCGAAGCACTGTACATGGAAAGCACCCCTACCGGATGCATCCAGGTGTACCCCAATACCACCGGCGAAGAGTCCAAGGTGCATATCGAAGCCCTCTTCAATGCCGTCCATGCCCATAAAGATGTTGTAAAAGCCTTATTCAAATAGCCTTATGAAAAGCGAAGTATTCAACGGTTCCCGTTTCTGGAACTATTTCAAATACGATCTTGTACAGATGTGGCGCAACCACATGAAAGCCGCCATCGGCATCGGCCTTTCCGGTGTCATCGTTTACTTCATAACGGTGATTCTCTCCCTGACGATCACCGGAGCCTGGAACGGTCCCAACATCATCGTAAGAGCGCTCACCTTCTTCTTCGCCGGCGCAGCCCTTGAACTGTACTACACCCGCATCTATGGCTATCTGACGGATCGTCGTAAAGGTAGCGCATGGCTTATGGTTCCGGCCTCCAGCTTTGAAAAGTGGCTTTCCATGATGATCATGTCACTTCTCATCCTTCCCATCCTGCTGGCCGCCGTATTCCTCGTCCTTGACTGGCTGATGTGCGCCCTCGACCCCACGGTTGGAGATTCCATCCTCCACTACGCCTTTGACGGTATCAGTTCTCTCCGCACGGCGCTGGACGAGGTCAATGCAGAGTACAATACTTTCTGGACTCCCGGAATGTTCGTGCCTGTCTTCATCGTTTCCTTCTGCTTCAACTATCTGTTTTTCCTGCTCTGCGGTATTTGCTTCAAGAAAAACAAGATTGTCAATGCCTTCCTGGTAATCATTCTTACCAGCATCGTCTGGACCATTTGCATGAGCGTCTTCGGCTTCCCCACTTACTATAATATCGAAGTATTTGCCGACGCAGAGCACGCCCTTGAAAAAATGATGACGATACTCAATATTGTAACAGGAGCCGCCGCTGTGGGTATCGCCGGAGGCATCTTCTACAGAATCAAAACTTTAAAACATTAGAATCATGGACTTTCACGGAGAAAAACCCATCTATCTCCAGATTGCCGACGTGTTTTGCGAAAACATCCTGACCGGCACTCTGAAGGCGGACGAGCGCATCCCGTCTGTCCGCGAATACGGCGCCGAGATTGGCGTGAATCCCAATACTGTCATGAGAGTTTACGAGAAACTGACTGCCGAAGGCATCATCTACAACAAGCGCGGAATCGGTTACTTCGTTTCCGAAGATGCGCGCGAGAAAATCCTGGACACCCAGCGCAAGGAATTCATTGAGACAGAAGTGCCTGCCATCCGTCGCAAGATGGAACTGCTGGGACTGGATGCAAGTATATTCAATAAATAATAAAGCAATGAAAAAACTATTCCTCCTCATCAGTTGCGCAGCTGTCCTGTTTACCGGCTGCATCAGCATTAACTACGGATTCAAGACTGTCCGCTGCAACGGACCCGTCGAAGAAGTGTACTTTGAAGACTTGAAGGACTTCAGCAAGATCGAAGCATTTGCTTCCGTTGACCTGAACATTGTCCAGGCCGACACCTTCTCTGTAAAAGTGACCGCCAACAAGGAAGTGTTCGATTACCTGAACTACCAGATAAAAGACGAAACGCTCCTTCTCGTCACCAAAGACAGCGTAGCCCTCCGTGCAGAGAAATACGTTGTGGACATCACGCTTCCCTACATCGAGAAGATTGAAGTCTTCGGCGCGGGAGACGTAGATTTCAAAGGCAACTATGCCTCTGACAAGTCGCTCGCCATTGACGTCAACGGTGCGGCCGATATCAATATCGGAAAGATGCAGGTCCCCTCAGTGAGCATCGATGTGAATGGTGCCGGAGACATTGCCATCAACGATTTGGATGCAGAGAAGCTTTCCATCGAAGTGAACGGCGCCGGTGATGTGGTCGTCGCCGGAAAATGCGAGAAGTGCAGCTTCTCCGTGAATGGTGCCGGTGACATCGATGCCAAAAATCTGGAATGCAACGATGTCAAGACGCACAAGTCCGGACTTGCCAGCATCGCGCTCAAAAAGTAACTTTTTTCTTCCTTAAATAATCGTTTTGTGCTTGGGACGAATGGCCAAAAAAGCGGTCATTCGTCCCAAAATCGTTACTTTCGTCCCTAAATAGCAGTTTTAACCCCATTCATTCGTCCCAGACAACATTTCTTTTTTCAGGTCTTTCGCACGCTGTAATTTTGCGCAAAACCTTGAGAGAAATGATTGCAACTATTCCCGCCCGACTCAGACTGGACAACGCAGCAAACATCTATCCCGCATCCATGTCCAAGCATTACAGCTCGTTGTACAGGATGAAGGTAAGCCTTGTCGATCCCGTCGATACAGATATATTACAGGCCGCGCTACTGCGCGTATCCGAACGCATTCCCACTTTCCGGTGCACGCTTAGAAACGGCACTTTCTGGTGGTATCTTGACCGCTGCAAAGCGCTGCCCTGCATAAGACCCGTGAAACCCCTCAAACATTTTTCCTTCAAAGAACAGGAAGGTCTCCTCTATCGTGTGAGCGTAGAAGGCAAGGAGATCCTGCTTGACGTGTTTCACGCCCTTGCCGACGGAAACGGCGCCATGTGTTTCCTTCTGACGCTTGCAGGAGAGTACATCCGCACCCGTTACGGAGTGAGCCTCACTTACAACCAGCTTGTCTGGAACCCTGGCGAACACCCCGTATATGCAGAAGTGGAAGACAGCTTCAAAACCGTCTTCAGCGGCCGCCACGGCCAGCTGGAGAAGAATGTCGATGCCTACCACATCCGCGGGAACGTACTCCCCTTCTCCGCCGTCAAGGACCTGCGCGCCGTTTTGTCGGCCGATGCATTCCGCCGCGTATGCCGGCAGTACGGCTGCACCGTGACCGAACTTCTCACGGCCACCATGCTCTGGGCGCTGCAGGAAGAGCACAGGATTGATACATCGGCCCGCAAGCGCAGCGTCCTGAAGGTCTCGGTGCCCGTGAACCTGAGGCCGATCTACGGCAGCCGCACCGTGCGCAACTTCTCCTCCTACGTAAACCTGGGCGTTGACGTTAAAGACGGCTATTACTCCTTCCCGGAGCTGGTGGCAGCCGTAAAGGCACAGAAAGAGCACGACTTGCGCAAGGAGAACCTGGAGCCCAAGATCGCTGCCAACGTAGAGCTGGAGGAAATGCTCCTGGTACGCATGCTTCCCCTCAAGATCAAGCATCCCATCATCGATATCATCAACCTGCTGCATGGAGACCGCTTCTGCTCCCAGACGCTCTCCAATATGGGAAATCTGGAAGTGCCGGAAGAAATGCGCATTTATATGACAGGAGTGGACTTCATCCTGGGACGCCAGCGCGGCAACAGCGGCGCATTCTCCTGCGTAAGTTACAACGGGAAGATGTATCTGCACATGACACGGAAAGTGGCGGGAGACCGTTTCGAGATGGCTTTCCTGCGCCAGCTTTCCGCTCTGGGGCTTTCCGTAAGCACCCAGCTTACAAATCTAGCCTAAAGGATAGAAAAGGTTGTTGTAGCGGCTGTGCCAGCTTTTGTCATACTGCTTACGGATGACGCGGGCGCTGGCAAAGAGGTTGAAATTATCCCACGCCGCCAGAAACAGGGCGGCAAAGTCCTCGCGGCCATGAAGGGCCAGCGCGAACAGCGTGTACACAGCTACGACATAGACCATGGCGCGCTCGCGGTCGTCGGCCTGGGGATTGTCCGGCGTCACAAGGACGAGGCGTTCGGCCTGCGCGAAAGAGAGGTCCGCGATGGCATCGGCGAGGAGAGGGTCGGAGGCGGGCCGATAAAGTTGGCGGCAGTAGCGCTCCCCTGCCCGCGTGCGGGTATCGGCCTCCTTTTCCAGGATCGCATTAGGGGACGGCAGCGCGCTCTCGAAGTAGCGGGACGGACTGGCCTTCCCTTTCAGGAAATCGAGAGCCAGGATGCAGTAATCCCGCACGGAGGCTTCCACATCCATTTTCATGGGCGCGTTTTCGTCTATTCTGCGGAGTATGTCATCCAAATTCGCCGGCATATCACTCGTAAATATACGAATTTTACTTAATTTTGCACCCATGAACATTGTATTTCTTGACGCCATCTCCATGGGGGATGTCTCCCTGGAGGAAATCGCTTCCCTGGGTCATTTCACCTCCTATCCCACTTCCACCGCGGAAGAAGCCCGCGAGCGCGTGAAGGACGCAGACGTCGTCCTCCTTAACAAAGTCATTGTGGACCAGGCATTTCTGGACGCTGCGCCCCGGCTCAAACTCGTCTGCGAGGCGGGTACAGGCATCAACAATATCAACGTTCCCCTGTGCGAAAAGCGGGGCGTGATCGTGCGCAACGTAGCGGCCTACTCCACCGACTCCGTGGCGCAGACGGCCTGGATGCACATTCTCAACCTCGCGGGACGCGCGTTCCACTACCAGGAATTCGTCCAGAGCGGGGACTACAGCCGGAATCCCGTCCACGTGGACTACCGGCACCCCTTCACAGAACTTGCCGGGAAAACGCTCGGCATCGTGGGGATGGGCGCCATCGGCCAGAAAGTCGCAGCCATCGGCACGGCCTTCGGCATGCGCGTAGTCTATTATTCGACGTCCGGGACCGCGCACTGCAAGGACTACCCCTGCGTGACGCTGGAGGAACTTCTGAAGCAGGCCGATGTCCTCTCCATCCACGCGCCCTACAACGCGCGCACCGCGGGGCTCATCGGCTATGAGCAGCTTCGACAGATGAAGAAATCGGCTTTCCTCGTGAATACGGGACGCGGCGGCATCGCCGTGGAGGAAGACCTGGCCCGGGCGCTGGATGAAGGTCTCATCGCCGGCGCGGCCCTCGATGTATATGAAAGGGAGCCGCTCCCGCAGAGCAGCCCCCTTATGAAGATCAAAGACTCCGGGCGGCTTATTTTCTCGCCGCACATTGCCTGGTATTCCCGTGAAGCCCGTGCAAGACTGGCTCACGAGATGGCGGAGAATATCCGCCGTGGATGGTAATTAAGCGCCCAGGCGTACTTCCAGACGCTTTCTGATTTCCTGAAGGAACTGGAGTGAGGTAAGGCCCTTCGGGGTAATGCCCTCGGAGAGGTTCACCAGGTCCTTGGTCTCCAGACCCTCGTTCAGGGTGTCGAAGCAGGCCTGCTCCAGCTGGTTGGCGTAGTTCACCAGTTCCGGCAGGTTGTCCATCTCGCCGCGCTTGCGGAAGGCACCGCTCCAGGCGAAGATGGTGGCCATCGGGTTGGTGGAAGTCTCCTCACCCTTGAGATACTTGTAATAGTGACGGGTCACGGTGCCGTGAGCGGCCTCGTACTCGTACTTGCCGTCGGGGCTCACCAGCACGGAAGTCATCATGGCCAGGGAACCGAATGCGGTGGACACCATGTCGGACATCACGTCGCCGTCGTAGTTCTTGCAGGCCCAGATGAAACCGCCCTCGGAGCGCATCACACGGGCCACTGCGTCGTCGATGAGCGTGTAAAAGTACTCGATGCCGGCGGCCTCGAACTGCTCCTTGTACTCGTTCTCGTAGATTTCCTCGAAGATGGCCTTGAAGCGGCCGTCATACTTCTTGGAGATGGTATCCTTGGTGGCGAACCACAGGTTTTGCTTCACATCCAGCGCGTATTTGAAGCAGGCGTGGGCGAAGCTGCTGATGGACTTGTCGGTGTTATGCATGCCCTCGATCACGCCGGGGCCGGCAAACTCGTGGATCACTTCCTCGATGCGCTCGCCGGAAACGCCTTCGAACACCAGTTTGGCCACACCGGGCTCGGTGGTCTGGATTTCCACATCACGGTACACGTCGCCGTAAGCGTGACGGGCGATGGTGATGGGCTTCTTCCAGAACTTCACGGCCGGATGGATGGAAGGGATGGTGATAGGTGTACGGAACACGGTACCGTCCAGCATGGCGCGGATGGTTCCGTTCGGGCTCTTCCACATCTGGTGCAGATTGTACTCGCTCATGCGCTGCACGTTGGGAGTGATGGTGGCGCACTTGACGGCAACGCCCAGACGCTTGGTGGCGTTGGCCGAGTCGATGGTCACCTGGTCGGAGGTCTTGTCGCGGTACGGCAGGCCCAGGTCGTAGTACTCGGTCTTAAGGTCCACGAAGGGCAGGATGAGCTCGTCCTTGATCATTTTCCAGAGGATTCTGGTCATTTCATCGCCGTCCATCTCTACGAGCGGCGTAGTCATTTTGATTTTTTCCATAATATTTAATTATTTGTCATTCTGAGCGAATTATTTGTCATTCTGAGCGAAGCGAAGAATCTACTTCCTATTCTTATAATAATTCATGAGGCAGCCGTCGGCGAGGATCTGGCGTTCATCCTCGGTGAGCGGCTTGAAGTAAAGGGTAATGGGCGTGGACTTGCCGTCGCGGGTGATGACGCGCGCCTCGATCTGCTCCTCGCCGCCCAGGATGGCCTTGCGGATGCCGGGCACGAACACATAGTCCCCCACCTCGTACTCGAAAGGAGTATCCGGGCCGATGGTAAACGGAACGATACCCCAGTTGATGCAGTTGGAGCGATAACGCTTGGTGGCATACTCGTAGCAGATGTTGGCGTCGCCGCCCAGCACCTTCTGGCAGGAAGCGGCCTGCTCACGGGCGCTGCCATCGCCGGGCTTGTTGGCAAACACGCAGGAACCGAAGGAAGTGGTCTCGGGAGAGGTTCCGGCAACGGCGAAAGCCTTCTGGAGATCCTCGGAGAGCTGTCCGGCGCGGCGGTTGCGGTCGTCCTCCTGGATGCGCTTGCTGCGGCCTACATACTCGGGAACGCGGCGGCTCAGGGCGAACTCGGAGAGCTTGAGCGGGTTGGAACGGTAGCTGGACGTTTCACCGGAAGGAATGAGTTCGTCGGTGGTGGTCACGGGGTCGTGGATGACGGCGGCCAGTTCCAGCAGCATGTTCTCCTGCATGGCAGGCATCACGGGCCAGTCCTTGATATTGGGACCATAACGCAGCTCTACGGAAAGGTCTGCCTTGCCGTAACCATTGTAGATACGCTTCTCGTAGATATGGCCGTCGAACTCATAGGGCTTGTGCTTGTCCTCGTATTCGATATCGGTAGCAGCGGTGATGACGCCGCCGTTTGCAGCCGTAGCGGCAATGGAACGGGCGTCCATCAGGGCCACCATGGAAATCTGTCCCTGGCCGGGCTTGGAGCCTTCGCGGTTGGGGAAGTTGCGGGTGGTATGGCGGATGGACAGGCCATTGTTGGACGGCACGTCACCGGCGCCGAAGCAAGGGCCGCAGAAAGCGGGCTTGATGACCACGCCGGCCTCCAGGAGTTCCTCGGCGATATGGTTACGCGTGGTTGCCAGATAAACCGGAGTGCTCTGCGGATAGGCGCTCATGGTGAAGTAATCGTTGCCGATGGACTTGCCCTTGAGGATAGTAGCGGCCTCGGAGAGGTTGTCGTAGGTGCCGCCGGAGCAGCCGGCAATGATACCCTGGTCGGCGTACACCTTTCCGTTCTTGATCTTGGACATGAGGTCGGGGTGCACTTTCTCGCCAAAACGCTTGATGGTGTCTTCCTCGATGGCCTTGAGGACCTTTTCAGGGTTGGCCTGCAGTTCGTGGATGGTCACGGCGTTGGACGGGTGGTAAGGCAGGGCGATCATGCTCTCCTGCTGGGAGAGGTCGATGGTGATCATGGCGTCGTAGTAGGCGACCTTACCGGGATCCAGCTTCTTGTAGGCGCTGGGACGTCCGTGCATTTCGAAGTAGTTCTTCACCTCCTCGTCGGTGATCCAGATGGAGGACAGGCAGGTGGTCTCGGTGGTCATTACGTCGATGCCGTTACGGAAGTCGATGGGGAGTTCCTTGACGCCGGGGCCGGCGAATTCCAGGACTTTGTTCTTGACGAAACCGCTTTCGAACACAGCCTTAACCAGGGAGATGGCCACGTCGTGCGGGCCGATACCGTGCTTGGGCTTGCCTTCCAGCCACACCAGCACCACCTCGGGGGCATTGATGTCCCAGGTGTTCTGCAGGAGCTGCTTCACGAGCTCGCCGCCACCTTCACCCACGCCCATGTTGCCCAGGGAACCGTAACGAGTATGGGAGTCGGAACCCAGAATCATGTTACCGCAGGCGGTAAGGGCCTCGCGGGCATACTGGTGAATCACCGCCTGGTTGGCAGGTACGTAGATACCGCCGTACTTCTTGGCCGCGGAAAGGCCGAACACATGGTCGTCCTCATTGATGGTACCGCCCACTGCACACAGGGAATTGTGGCAGTTGGTCATGGCGTACGGCAGCGGGAACTTCTCCAGTCCGCTGGCGCGAGCCGTCTGGATAATACCTACGTAAGTGATGTCATGGCTCACCATGGCGTCGAAGCGGATATTGAGGGCCTTGCCCTTGGAACCGTTCACGTCATGAGCGCGCAGAATCTGGTAGGTAATGGTGTTTTCACGGGCCTCGTCTTTACCGAGGGCCGCTTCCTGGGCGATGGTTTTCCCATCAAGGAGATAAACTCCATTGGCGTTCAGTGTAATCATGATAATATGGAATGTATAAATATTGTCAAAGCAAGCATATCGGCAGCCCCTCCGGGGGAAATCCGTTCCGCCGCAAATTCTTCGCACAAGGATTGTAACCTGTCCTTCTGATTCCCCTCATTGTCATTCTGATTCCCCTCATTGTCATTCTGAGCGAAGCGAAGAATCTCTTCTTTTACTCTCTCAGCCCTCTCCTTCCCCACTCTATGAACAACACATGTATCATCCAGCGTGCTCATAATCTTCAGCAGCGTCCGCAGCGCACCGGCACCGCTCCGGTAGTACGGCAGCCAGTCTTCGAAGAGTTGGCGGTAGCCGGTGGCGGCGATGGCTCGGGCACCGGTTAGGGGCGTTTTCGTTAAGTTATTAACATTCAACTGATTACACAAAATGCTCCCGGCAATATTGCACAGAGCAATTTGCATATCTCGTTGATAATTAGCACTTTGAGAAAAACGGCCATTATCAGGGAAGCTGCGCATGGCGGCGTTCAGGGCAATCCCCAGGCAGAAAATGGCGCCGCGATGGGTGTTAACCCCGCCGGTAGCAGCCAGCATGGCCTTTTCGGCCTCGATGCCCAGAGCAATCAGGGACGGGGCATCGGGGGCCAGGGCCATTTGGGACCAGAACGGGCGCAGGGCGCGGATACCGGCGGCCATCACGGAATAATTCATGTCGGAATGGGCGCCGCTGGACTCCGGGCAAACGAGACCGGGCTTGAGAGGCGTGTCCAGTTCCAGCAAAAGGGCGCGCTGTGCCAGGGCGGCCAGCAAATAAGGACGGGAGGAAACAGGGCAAAGGGCCGATGCTTCCCCGAACCGCCCCAGCGACAGAGCGCTGCGCACCCGGGATGCCGAAACGGGAGCACCGTCAAGCTCCATCCGGGGTACGACTACAGAGTTGGTTATTAATTGGTTGTAACGGTTGGTAAGGGCGTCAAGGGGTTCAGAACCCACGAAGCGGACGGAAGCACCCAACGCAGGTGCAATCCATCGTGTATATAAGTCCACATCCAACTGCATCTGCGTCTGCGCAGCCATGGACAAATCCTTCAGAAAATACGTCGGAAACGTCACCGCCGAAATCACATACTCCGACCCCTCCAGCACCGTAATGCGATTAGATTCTTCGCTTCGCTCAGAATGACAGCGCGTTGGCGTTGCGATGGCCGACGGAAATTGGTTTTTCGGGCACCGTCCCGAAAAATAATTTCCTTCGGCCGTAGGCCCTTCATAACACATAGATTCTTCGCTTCGCTCAGAATGACAGAGGTCTGCGACGGCCGCACGGATCATCGCCAGGCGCTCCTCATAAAGAAAATCGGAGCAATCTTCTTTGACGGGAATGACGAAGAGGTGATCTACCTGCGAAGAAGCCTGTTGCAGAAGATACTGATGTCCCAGCGTGAAGGGATTGGCGTTCATCACCACCACACCCGTGCGGCCTTCCCGGCGGAAAGAACGAAGGTAAGAACAGTACTGCTCCAGTCCCCTGCCATTCTCGAGCAGGACAGCCAGCGGGGCCGATGCCAGGAGACGGAACCCCATGCTCTCGAACACCGCCTGATACTCCGGCTTGGTAAAGACCTTGAGAGGCCCGGGGTGCTCGCTCATGATGCGGGAAACCAGCGGAACCAGCATGCCGGAAGAACGATGGGACTCGGAAACGGCCAGGCATTTGAGCACGGAACCGGCCAGGCCGGCGCCGGCCAGCAGTTCCCCTTCCCCATCGACAAAAGCATAATAAGAATCAAGCGATTCCATTCGGAGCCCATTGGCCTCGAGGAACCGCTTTACTTTATCACGGAAATAAGGAGTACTTAAAGGTATCTCCTGTATGTCGGTGTTTCTTTCGTATGTATTCATCCTGCCGCAAGCTTTCCAATACTCCCGGTTCCGCCTGCTATGGAATCACGTCACGAAGGTAACGATTAATTGCCGATAAACAAAGAAATAAATGCACTTTATGCCTGCAGCCGGGCAATGAGTTCATCCCCCAGCGCCTCTTTGGCTTTGATGTGCTCCAGGACGGCTGTCACAAAAGGATTCGTTTCGAATTCCCCACGCACCTCGGAGAAATCCTTCTCCTTGATTTCGTGGGAACCGTCGGCACCGAAACCGGTTTGCGAAGCCATGTTGAATTCCTTGCGGGCGTCCTCGTAGAGCATCCGGTCCAGCCCCACCACGGCCTCTTTCCAGCGCTCCACGATGGTGATAATCTGGCTGGGCGAGATATGGTCCAGGGAAATGCCGAAGAAGCACTCGAACTTGTCGTAGGCCCAGGTCCACTCGGCGTCATAATAGTTTTCATGCAGGGCGCGGAATCCCTCCGAGAGCTGCCAGATGTCCATGTGCCCGTTCTCCACCTGGTCCAGCAGTTCCGAGACCGCATTGCGCGGGACGATGAGGCCGCTGATATCGGCCCAGGGGCCCTTCCCGGAATGGGAGGTGGGCTTGAGTAGCTGGTGGATGCGCTCGTCCGACGCACCGGCCGGCATATTCTCCAGGCGCTTGATGAGCGAATTGCCGAGGAACTTGGTGATGGCAATCTCGTAATACTGGATGCCGTGCCGGAGGGAAGCATTACGGATTTTGGTGCTGTGATAGGAATACAGGTCCGAGAGTTCGCCGGAAGCGTACTGGAGGTTCTTGAGCACCTGAATTCCCTTGAACATCTTCTGGATGGTGTAAGGGCTAAGGAGGTTGTAATTGATGCAGTCCAGACGGTCCGGGTCCTTGCGGGCGTCGCGCTTGGGCCATTTCTGGGCATCGCGGATGGTACCTACACTGCGCAGGTTAACGCCCGGCACCAGATAAGTGGTGTTCTGCTGCTCAATGAGATAGGAGAACGGCAGGTGCGACGTATCCGAGTGAGTGACATGGCGGCCCATGACCAGCGAAAAAGCTCCAACGCGGGCCGGCCACAGGATATAGGAATCGGATGCCGTCTTGGCGCCGCGCTCCAGGATACCCTGGTGGATGGGCCCCAATTTATACATGTGGTTGCTCTGGTTGGAGCCGGAGCCCGCATTCATGAAGGAAAACATGCCGGCTATGAGGAGCGTACTCTTGTGGTGCGTCACCGTGAAAGGGCCCGCAAAGATGGCGCAGGCCTCGCCGTTTTCTTCCGTGCAATTGCTGAAGAACAGGGAATCCGTAGCGCTGTACCCGTGCCCCATCTGGCAGCACTGACCCACGAAGCAGCGTTCCAGGGAAGTATTGTCAGACACATGAGAGCCGCTGCAGATGATGAAATCGTCCGCAATCACCCCATGCGCGATGGTCACCGGCGCCACGGCATTGCTGTGGACGGAACCGTTGCGGAGCCGGCTGCACCCGCTGATGACGGCGTAGTCCCCGATGCGTACGCCATTGATATGCCGCGTATTGCGGATGGAGACCTCGTCGCCGATCATCCCCCGCTCCGACGTCTGCGACTTGGCGTAAGCGTCGATGTCCGCATTCAGGCGGGCAATCAGGTCGGGCCGATGCCGATACATGGCCAGCACATAGGCGATCTGCGCGCTGAGGCGGTCGAAGATCTTCACCTCGCGGCCGCCGGTCTCGTTGAGAACGGCCACCTCCACCCCATTGCCGAAGCTGCAAGGCCCCTCCGTCACAATCAGGTCCACATTCTCGATATACGAATGCCGGCCGATGTCGTAGTTGGCGATATAATTGGAAACATTCTCGATCAGGGTGTCGTCCCCCACCGTCACATTGTGAAGCGTGGCATTGCGGATGCCGGAATGCTTCCGGATGCCGCCGGGCAGTTCGAACACTTCCCTGAACCGTCCCCAACGGACATCACCGGAAAAACGCACGTTCCGGACATGCTGAAGGGACTCCGCGTCGGTGATTTCCACCCTGTTCCAATCCGTGGCGCAGCATCCGCCGGACACGAGTAAATCAATCTCTTGCTGGCTTAGTTTTCTGTATTGCATAAAATGTAGTTATTGACCATTTGGCGGATACGGGCAAGCAGCTCGTCCGTAGAGTGGTTCCGGGCCCGCATGCAGTAGCGCACCTCGTTCCCGCAAAGGAGGCATCGGCGGGGCTCACGGCCCACGGCCTCGCGCGGGACGGGACCATCGGCCCCCACGACATCGATGTCCATCAGGCGGCCCAGCGGGTGGGATTCCTCCACTTCGCAGGTGATGCGCTTGACGTCCAGCGGGGTGGCGGGCACGGAGAAATAGGCCTCGTAGCCTGTTTCCAGGTCCTTTTCGCAGACAAAGCATCCGGGGAAACGCCCTTCGAGGGCTTCGCGGCCCGCCCTGCCGATGGCAAGGGAAACGTCGTTGCGTTTTTCCGGGCCGGGCAACTGTACCGTGAGAGAGACAAGCGTACAACCGGGATGCTTTCCCAGCCATTCCCGCTGAAAAGCCACCCGGGTGTCGCGACTCAGGAGCAGTTGCTCTAATGATACCATACCGATAGTTTAGCTAACAAATATAGTAAAATTCTTTGTATCTTTGCACGCCCAAATCAAATAGACATTTATGAATCTCAATAACATCAAGGCATTCGCCTTTGATATAGACGGCGTGGCAACCGACGGCGGTGTATTCTGTAACAGCGAAGGAGACCTTCTGCGCACCTACGATGCGAAGGACGGATTCGCCATCCGCATGGCCGCCATGCACGGTTTCCCCCTCGCCGTCATCACCGGCGGCAGCAGCGAGAGTATCCGCAAACGCATGCAGGGATGCGGCGTAAAACCGGAGGACGTCTTCCTCCACTGCCGCGACAAACGGGACCAGTTCGCCATCTTCTGCGAGCGCTACGGCCTCCAGCCTTCAGACGTCATGTACTTCGGGGACGACGTACCGGACCTGGACATCATCAAGGCCTGCGGCGCGGGCGTTTGCCCCTCCGACGCCGTGGACGAAGTAAAGGAGGCGGCCGATTGGATCACCACCCACCGGGGCGGCAAGGGCTGCCTGCGCGAAGCCATCGAAAAGACACTCCGCGTCCAGGGAAAATGGACCTTCGAACCGGAAGATTACAAAGCAAGATTCTAAACCATGGACCTGAAAGGAAAACATATCATCCTCGCGAGCAACTCCCCCAGAAGGCGCGAGCTGCTCAAAGGCCTGGACATTGATTTTGAGGTTGATACCCGTAACAACTTTGAGGAACGCTTCGGTCCGGAGATTCCTTACGACGAAGTCCCCCGCCTGATGGCGGAGGGCAAGTCCCACGGGTTCCATCGGCCCCTCGAGGACGGGGAAATCCTCATTACCGCAGACACCATGGTCATCCTCCCCTCCTCCTGCGGGAAGCCCGGGGAGATTCTGGGCAAGCCGCGCGACCGCGAGGACGCATGCCGCATGCTGCGGGACCTCTCTGGCCGCGAACATCACGTGACCACAGCCGTCACCATCCGGGACAACAGCCGGGAGAGCACCTTCGCCATCACCACCGAGGTGTGGTTCAAACAGCTCACGGAAGAGGAAATCGCCTATTACGTAGATACTTACAAGCCCTATGACAAAGCGGGCGCCTATGCCATCCAGGAATGGATAGGCCATATCGGCATCACCCGTATCGAGGGTTCCTATTTCAATGTGGTGGGATTCCCCGTGCAGCGCGTGTACGAGGCCCTGCAGTCCTTCCTTTAGTGAGTAGCCTTGCGGTAGCGGGAGAAGAGCCGCTGCGGCAGTTCCATCGCAAAGACAATTCCCAGAACAATGGCCACAGCCACTTTGAGGGCCATGAATCCGCTGCCCAGTCCCAACTGGAACTGGCTGGTTGTGATGTAGTAGGAGAACCAGAACACGCCCGCCCCCGGAACCAGCGTAAAGATGCCGCACACAGTGAACACCTGCGCCGGACAGCGGTTAGGGACAGCGGCGAAGCGTGAGAGGACGCAGATGACAAAAGCCGCAAAGAGGGACGCCATCGGGGCCGTCATTCCCGCGAACCTGAACAGCAGCAGATACACCATCCACCCTGCCACGCCGATGACGCCGGAGGAGAGATAGTGCTCGCGGTCCACCCCGTAGATGGCCGTAAACCCGAGCGTGCCGATGAACGCCGCCACCGCCTGCCAGAAGAAGCCCGCCGTCTGGGGACTTGCCGTCATGCCCGTGAGCTTGATGATCTGGCCGAACAGCGCGCCGTCCACCAGGAAGGCGAAGGACACGCCCAGCGCAATGCACACAAAGCCCAGCATGGCATCCGTCAGCCGCGTGAGGCCGGCCAGATAGTCGGAGTTGGCAAGGTCCCGCACGCCGTTGGTAAACGGAACGCCGGGAATGAGGGGCATCACCGCGCCGATGATAATGTCGCTCAGGCTGTCCCCCAGCCCAAGCCTCCAGCAGAGGATGGATATGGCCGATGCAATCACGGCGTTGGACACGCCCGCCACGATGCGGGACATGTAGCGGGAACTCACGAAGTGGATGAACAGGAAGAGGAAAAGGCCGGCGATGGCCGCCGCCGCGCAATCCAGGAAACCGCCGCCGAACACAGCCGAGAAGGCCGCGGCGCTGGCCGATGTAGCCACCAGCTGCTCCCAGAACGGCTTTCCGGGCAGTTTCTTAATCTGCTCCAGGCGTTCGCGGGCCTGGTCCAGGGTGCATCGGCCGGCCGCAATGTCATAGCTGAGGCGGTTGACGGCCGTCACGCGGGAGAACTGAGTGGCGCGGATGGGAATGAAGGCGACGTTGGCGTAGGTGGAAGCCTGGCCGCCGTTCTTGGAGACGCGCTCTGCCTTGCCGGAAGTAAAAATCCCGTTGGAGAGGATGAAAAAATGACCGGAACTCACGCCGAAGTGCGTCGAAATCCGGTTCATGATATCTTCCACGCGGGAGAGTTCCGCGCCGTTTTCCAGCAGGATGTGCCCGGCCTCGGAGGCCACCTCCAGGACCTCTGAGAAATCTGGTTTCTGTTCGTTCGTTTCCACGGTGCAAAAGTACATAAAATAATTGTATTTTTGCACTGTGAATTCCTTTACGCAAAGCATTCTTTTCTGGTACTCCGAAAATGGCCGCGACCTACCCTGGCGCCGTACCCGGGACCCGTACGCCGTGTGGCTCAGCGAGATTATCCTGCAGCAGACGCGCATCGCCCAGGGAACGGCCTACTGGCACCGTTTCATGGAGCGCTTCCCCACCGTCGGGGAGTTGGCCGATGCCTCCGAAGACGAGGTCCTGCGCCTCTGGGAAGGCCTGGGGTATTACTCCCGGGCCAGGAACCTGCACGCCGCCGCCAGGCAGATCGTGGCGGCCGGCGCGTTCCCTTCCACGCTGGAGGGGATCAAGGCGCTGAAGGGGGTCGGGGACTATACGGCGGCGGCCATCGGCTCCATCTGCTTCGGCCTTCCGGCCGCGGTGGTGGACGGCAATGTGTACAGGGTGCTCGCGCGGCATTTTGGTCTGGCGACTCCGGTCGGAACCACGCAGGCCAAGAAGGAATTTACCGCCCTGGCGCAGCAGTTGTTGCCGGCCGACGACCCCGCCGCCTTCAACCAGGGCATGATGGACTTCGGAGCCATGCAGTGCACGCCCATCGGCCCGGACTGCCCGGCCTGTCCCCTGCGGGCTTCCTGCAATGCGCTCCGCACCGGCCGCGTGGAGCTTCTTCCCGTCAAAAAGGCGCCCGTCGCCGTCCAGGAGCGCCGCTTCAGCTACGTCTATGTCCGCTTCAATGGCGAGACCGCCATCCGCCGCCGCGGCGCTGGCGATATCTGGCAAGGGTTATATGAGCCTTTGGTAATTAGCGACCCCGCCTGGCTGGCGGCCAAAGGAATTTATTTTTCGCAAGGCTTTGCGAAAAACCAAATTCCTTCGGCCATCGCGAACCTAACGCACGCGGGGCCGCTGGTACAATTACGGAATAACGTCAAGCATCAATTAACTCACAGGACTCTTATTGTAGATTTTTTCCTGTGGGAGCCTGTTTCCAAACCCGAACTCCCCGACGGATATATCTGGATAAAAGAAACGGAGCTTGACCGTTATGGCAAGCCCCGTCTGTTCGAACTGCTTCTGGAAAGCCTTCCTTAGGCTTCTTCTTCGTCGTCCGGAAGGACAATCTGCTTGAACTGGTTCTTGCGTTTGAGCCAGCGCTCACGGGCATACTGCTGCATGTCGGTGATGGTGTCGTTCTCGTCGATGATTTCCATTCCCAGGATGGTTTCCATGATGTCTTCCAGCGTGATGATGCCCTGGAAGCAGCCATAGTCGTCGATGATGCAGGCAATCTGGTCCTTGGTCTTGAGAAGGCTTTCCCAGATGTCCCCGACGGTGGTTTCCTCGTGAAAGGCAGCGATTTTGCGCTTGATAGACTTCAGGCGCATGTCGAACTTATCCTCTGCCAGGTTCTCCAGGACATCGTAGCGCAGGACATAGCCGGTGATGAATTCCGGAGAGTCTGCATAGACAGGGATACGGGAGTTGTGGGAAAGGTCTTCCTGCCTGTAGAACTGCTTGAGCGTCATGTTCTCGGGGGCGATGGCCGCCACTACCCGGGGAGTCATTACGTCGTAGGCTTTTATATCGTCCAGTTTGATGATGTTCTGGATGACTTTGTTCTCGGAGTTGTCCAGCACACCTTCCTCTTCGCCGATATTGGCCATGGCGCTCACTTCTTCGCGGGAGATTCCCACGTCCGGTTCCTCGTCCGAAATGCTGGAATGCAGCTTGTCCACCACCCACACGATGGGATAGAGCAGGTAAACCAGCATCTGCATGATTTTGCTCAGCCAAAGGAGGTCTTTGTAGTGGGAGGTGCCGATGGTTTTGGGAACGATCTCCGAAAACACCAGGATGAGGATGGTCATGGCGGCGCTCACGATGCCGAACCAGTGGTCTCCGGTGAGGAGTGTGGCCTGATGGCCCACGGCGGCGGCGCCCAGGGTGTTGGCAATGGTATTGAGGGACAGGATGGCGGTGAGGGGGCGGTCCGGATCCTGCTTGAACTTCAAAAAGCGGGCAGCATGGCGGTCTCCCTCCTCCTCCTTCATGGTAATAAAGGAAATGGGCGTTGACATGAGCACCGATTCCAGCAACGAGCACAGGAAGGAAATGCCCATCGTGAGAAGGAGATATACGAGAAGAAGTGTCATCTTGTTCTATTCAATTCACAAATTTATCAAATTTTCCGTAAATTTGTACTCATGAGTAAGGAACAAATCTTAATCCGCATTTCCGGCAAAGACCAGATAGGGCTCACCGCGGAAGTGATGTCCATCCTGGCCCGCTACGATGCACAGGTTCTGGACATCGGCCAGGCAGATATCCACAGCACCCTTTCCCTGGGTATTCTCATCCGCATCGACGAGAACGCCTCCGGGCAGGTGATGAAGGAGCTGCTTTTCAAGACCAGCGAGATGGGCGTTACCATCGGCTTTGAGCCCATCACCGACGACGAATACGAGGACTGGGTGGGCCGCCAGGGACGCAACCGCTATATCCTCACCTGCATCGGCCGGTCCCTCAGCGCCGGGCAGATCCAGTCGGCCGCGCAGGTCATCGCCCGGCACGGGCTCAATATCGACGCCATCAAGCGCCTGACGGGCCGCATGAGCATCAAGCATCCGGAGCGCAATGTGCGCGCCTGCGTGGAGTTCTCCATCCGCGGCACCATGGACGACAAAGCCCTGTTTCAGAAGGAGTTGATGGCGCTATCGGCCGAAAGCGGCATGGATTTTTCCTTCCAGAAGGACGACATGTACCGCCGTATGCGCCGCCTCATCTGCTTCGATATGGATTCTACGCTCATTCAGGCGGAATGTATAGACGAGCTGGCGCGTCGCCACGGTGTTTATGACAAGGTGGCCGCCATCACCGAGCGTGCCATGCGGGGGGAGATTGACTTCAAGGAAAGTTTCACCGAAAGGGTTGCCCTGCTGAAGGGGCTGGATGTCTCCGTGATGAAGGAAATCGCGGAGAGTCTGCCTGTCACCGAGGGCACGGATCGCTTGATGAGCGTCCTCAAGACCTGCGGCTACAAGATTGCCATCCTCAGCGGCGGCTTCACTTTCTTCGGGGAATACCTTCGTTCCAAATACGGGATTGATTATCTCTATGCCAACGAGCTGGAAATCGGCGAGGACGGCAAGCTGACGGGGCGGTATGTGGGCGAAGTCGTGGACGGGCGCCGCAAGGCAGATCTGTTGAAGCTCATCGCCCAGACGGAGAAGGTCAACATTGCGCAGACCATCGCCGTGGGTGACGGTGCCAACGACCTCCCCATGCTGCTGGAGGCCGGTCTGGGCATCGCGTTCCACGCCAAGCCCCGCGTGAAAGAGACGGCAGGGCAGAGCCTTAGTACCATCGGCCTGGACGGCATTCTCTACTTCCTGGGCTTCAAGGACAGCAACCTGGGAGAGCAGGGGCGGTTATGAGTCGCATCTTCTTCAATCCTTTTACGGGGCAGTTCTTTTCACTGATTGCAAGGCGGCGGGTCCGGCTGGTCCGTCGGCGGGCGGCCGTGGGCCCCGAAGTGGAGGAGCTGCGGGCCCGGGCCAAGGCTGAGTTGCCCGCCCGGCTGGCTGCGCTGGCGGCCCAGCACGGGTTTGAGTACCGGAAAGTCTTCATCAAGAACAACGTGAGCAACTGGGGCAGCTGCTCCTCCCTGGGCAACATCAACCTGAACCTTCGCCTGGTGACGCTCCCCCCCGACCTTGCCGACTATGTGATGCTCCACGAACTCTGCCACCTGCGCCACATGAACCACGGCCCCAAGTTCCACGCCCTGCTTGAGTCCGTCTGCCCTGGCCACCTCGCCCTCGCCCGCCGCCTCAAGGCCATTCCTATTAAGTAAGTTTTTTGCCCCGGGGGGGGCTTTTGCGCCACTTGTCATCCTGAGCGCCCCCTGTCATCCTGAGCGCAGCGAAGGATCTATCCGCCGTACTTCATACCCCGCCGCTACTGTATGTACAGAAAAACGGCCTTCCAGAGCACTTTCGCTGTACATACAGATTCGCAATCGCCCACAGGAGCCACTTCCCGCTACTGTATGTACAGAAAAACGCCCTCCCAGAGCACTTTCGTTGTACATACAGAATCGCAATCGCCCCCAGGCGCCACTTCCCGCTGCTGTATGTACAGAAAATCGCCCTCCCAGAGCACTTTCGTTGTACATACAGATTTGCAGTCGCCCCCTTTGTCACAAGATTGGGTTGTTTGGAGGGGTTCGAGCACGAAAACGGCCTCTCTGGTGCTCGAGTTTAGTCACGGGTGCACCGGGACAAAGGAAAAGTGCACCCGTTGCGAGCGCAAAAAATCGCAATCGGCTAAAATAATTGTCGATTTTTATCTGTTTTAGCCGATTCGTGAAGAAATCGCCCGAAAAAATTTATGTTTTGACCGATAGTATCGGGAAAATAGAGATATTATTGTAGTCCGGTTCTCCACGGTGGAGGACCGGACTAATTTTTAATTATTTATGCTATGCAAGAAAACAAACTGACCAAAGAACAGCAGCAAAAATTCATGGCCTTCTTGAACGAGTATGAGAAGTGCCGGAACCTCTCTAAGGAAGAGAAAGAGAACCTAATTGTTCAGATCACATCCACCACGTACATTGACCTCCTCTGCGATTGGGCCTTCAAACATGTCTTCGGACACAACAAGGAAAACCTGATGCTACTCCTGAACGACTTCCTTCCGGAAGAGATCATTGACATCGAGTACGATCCCAATGAGCGGGACATGCTCCGGGGTGATGACAAGCAGGTCATCATGGATGTCATCTGTCACACTAAGGACCGTAAGTTCATCGTGGAGATGCAGAAGTGCGGCAGCAACGAGTTCCGTAACCGCATGCTATACTACGGTGCAGCGTCGCTGGCCCGGCAGCTGAATCCGGGCGACAGCTATGACAAGTTGGTTCCGGTGTACGTAATCTGCTTCATGAACTTCCGTCTGTTACATGACACAGACCAGTTGGTGTACCGTTTCCAGGTCCGTGAACAAGACTCCTGTGAACTCTATGGTCAGCAGCTATCCATCTACCTGTGCGAACTGCCCAGATGGGTCAAACCACTGGAGGAAGCGAAGACTCCGATTGAGGAATGGTTTGACATTTTGCAGAATATGAGTAACTTTGCAGAGAAACCAGCCACCATCAGCAAACGTTACGATTCCATTTTCGATGCTTGTCAGCGTGGCCGGTTACAAGTCAAAGAACTGGAACAATACTTTCGCGCCATGATTACAGAACGAGAAGAAAAAGGCATCGCCGCCTTCTACAAGGAAGAAGGTCTCCGTGAAGGCTTCGACCTCGGTAAGGCCGATGGCTTGGCCGAAGGTAAAGCCGAAGGTAAGGCAGAAGGTAAGGCAGAAGTAGCCAGGGCATTGTTGAAAGATGGAATGACGGCAGAGAAGGTCATGGCTTATACTGGCTTGTCAAAAGAAGAGATTGAGCACTTGCGTCAATAACTTTCGCGCCATGATTACAGAACGAGAAGAAAAAGGCATCGCCGCCTTCTACAAGGAAGAAGGCCTCCGTGAAGGCTTCGACCTCGGTAAGGCCGACGGTTTGGCCGAAGGTAAAGCAGAAGTAGCCAGGGCATTGTTGAAAGATGGAATGACGGCAGAGAAGGTCATGGCTTATACTGGCTTGTCCAAGGAGGAGATTAACGGTCTGTCCCACTAGACGCATTAGAAGACCACACAAGAAAGCTCCGTTTGTCCAACAGACGGAGCTTTTTTGCGTCAATGATAAAAAAAAGACGGGCACGAAGGGTGCCCGTCGACTGTGAATAAACACAAAAATCATTAACCAATAGAGTTTTAATCCTTCTTAGTTAATGTTTTATCATAATGGTAGGCCGCTCCCGAGGAGGAAGAGCCGGAACCAGAGGCGGAAGCGGAGCATGAAGAGTGCGCCACCGAGGAGGGAGTGCCGGAACTAGCAACGCCAGCAGAACCAGCCACGGAACCAGAGGTAGAAGCGTCAAGCAGGGCGGACTCGAGCGGAGCGGGAGCGTCAATCAAGGCGGACTCGAGCGGAGCAGAAGCGTCAAGCAGGGCAGACTCGAGCTGGGCGAGGCGGGGGGCGGCGGGAGAGTCGGGAGAGGAGAAGGCGGCGCGGAGGGGCGGCAGGAGGGCCTGCGCGGAGGCGTAGTCGCCCAGGGAGAGGTGGTGCCAGGCCATCTCCAGGCGGGAGAGGCAGGCGCCGGCGGTCTCGCCGCAAGCCTCGAGCGCCACCACCGACGAGCGCGCATAATCGAGCGCCGCACCGTACTCGCAAGTCATCGCCCACAGGGCCGATAACTGCTGACACGCATACCCCCGGTAGTAATCGTTCCCCGCGACCTCCGCGGCCGACAAAGCCTTTTCAAAATAGCCGATGGCCCCCTCCCAGTCCTCATCCAGACGCGCATAGCGCCCGAGGTCGTAGTACTCCCCCGCCGACAACGACATCCCCCGCCCCTCGCGGGAACTCCCGCAGGAGCCCCCGCAAAGGACAAGGCCGATGCCGATGCAAATATAAAGGAGCAATCTCATTATCAATTAAGGTTCCTGGACGCAACGGATGGGGAAAGCACTTGCTGGATTATTCGTACTAAGAATACGAACACCAGCCGAATCAAAACTCAAAATGAATTTAGTACCAGACGCCCATGTGTAACCATATGTTGTCACAAGGTTCAACGAGCCACTATCATTTCTGCGATGCCCCGATGCGAGATAAAAATCTGTAGGACCGCTTTTCCAATCCTGATAGTAGTATTCAAAACCTTTATTGAAAGTTGTTGAAACTACATTCCACTTATCCGACAAAGAAGCACCGTTAGCATTATCGTGTGTCTGAGTAAAGTTCACCCACAGGTCCTGAGGAGCAACCCTAAACCCTTCCGGAGAAGGATCGAAGATGGATTTATATGTTTCTTCCATGAACGGGAATGAACGAGACTCTTTATTGTTGCCCCATAGATTAGAATCCAACTCGGTCCAACAGTTGTCGTATTTACCGTTACACATGATATACATCCACGGCATAGTAACGGAATAATCAATCATAAAACGCCCTACTGGTTTTGTCCGACCGGCAGCATCCCACGCATTATAAAGCTGACTTAAACTTGCATCTGCCGAACTGTTCGCAAACCAAATCTCACAATCTTTTAGGTTTCCACCAGCTATACCGTGACCAGCATCTCCAATATTCAAAGCAGTAGTTTGGTCGGGGCCATATACATTTCTGACATCACCGCCATTCGTATTAGTAATATTGGTCGGCCGCCCCAGAGGGTCTTTTCTTCCCCACTGGTAGTAGTTTCCTGCCGCTTCCGGATCGGCCGTACCGGCGCTCGCTTTCTTCAAAGCACCAATAGGCATAGTCATTACAATATAGGTACCGCTATTGGTTTGGGAGTATTCGTACATACCTTCAGTAGGATCTTCGTCCGGGCACCAGATGTGGTAACTCCACAGAAGCCGGTCCGAACTATCATAGATGCCCACCAGGGCATTGCCGCTTCCGCTGCCGCGCTTAATGGTAAGCGTAGACTTGCCGTTGCTGTCGGTGGAAATTGCATCCGCCGCACCGGCCGCACTGCCAGCCAGTTTGAGCTTATAACCGTATGCGCTGCCGTTTACAGTGGAGGAAGCAATTACTTCGGCCCCCTCACTCCAGATAATCTTGGCATAAACGGCGGGCCGGGACGTCTGGACATCCACCATGTTCTTTGTGTTATGCCAATAGCTGTCAGTTACATACTGCGTGACGTCCAGGGTGCCCGTCATGTTGGTCTGCGCGAGCAGCAGGCAGTTGGTGCCGCCGTAGTAGTAGAAAGGCTCCAGACCGGTGCGGTCGGTGCGGGTGTAGGCCAGGTCTGTCCCGTCCAGGGTGAAGTTCTTGTCCACCGTGATGGGGAAGGAAAGTTTGACGCCGCCCTCAAAGTTGCGGGTGGGCTTTCCGGTGAAGACAAACTCGTGGTCGGTGGTGGTAATGGTGACTTTCAGCGTGTTGCTAATAGTCACCTCCGGGTACAGCACAAACTCGAACTTCTTCTCGGCGGTCATGGGAGCCGGCGTGGTGAGCGTCCAGTCAAGGGACGTCTGCGGCATGGAAATGATTCCCAGGCTTGTACCGACCACCTTGGCACGGCCGGCGATGGCGGCACCTTCCAGGGTTGTCACCTGGATGCGCTCGATGCTTTCCATCGCGAGGGTCTCCGCAATGTCGGACTGGGTGAAATCCACCAGGAACTCACAGTAGGTTCCCAGCTGTTGAAACTTAAAATTAACTTTCCCGTTATTATCCACTTCGGCGCCGTCCGGGACGGCCACCTTGATGTCGTTGTTGGAGAAACTGAAGCGGGAGTCGCCAGACCAAGTGGTAACGCCCCTCTGTGTGAAGGTGCTGCTCAGGTCCTGGTTATTGATGTTTACATACAGCTCGCCGCCGGAGAGTTCCGCCGCGCAGGCCGGATAAACGGCCGTCAGGTCCTCGGGGGCGTTGTAGGACGCCGGACTCTGGCCGGCAGCCGGAAGGAAGCGGCCGATAGAAGTGCCGCCGCCGAATACGAGCCGATAGTAATGCAGGACGCCGTCGGTGCCCTTCACGGCAATTTGGTCGTCGGCGCTCCATTTCACCACGCCATTCGCCTGGACGGAGGTCTTTGTATCAAGGTCCTCGCCGGTGTAGGCAGTGATTTCGGTAAGCAGGTACTTACCCTGGACGCCGTTCTCGGGAGGGGCTATTTCTTCCCGGTTACACGAAGCCAGGCCGATGGCCGTCATGGCTGTCAGTGCAATGAATATAATTTTTTTCATAGTTTTAATGATTCATGTGTTAAACTGTTACCAGCCGAATCCGGCATTGGTATAGGCGCCGTCCTCTACGACGGGCTCGTAATCCCAGCCGTTGCCGCCGTCGATGTAGTAGGCATCGGGGGTGTCGCCGTTAACAACGGAGACGAGGAACTCGCGCTCCAGGCTGTAGCGAACCCCGGGCAGGAAGCGGGCGGGAGAGAGCTTGTTGGCCATGGTGTACTTGGTGCCGTTCTCGTCCACTACATAGAAGGAGAGGACGGAGTTGCCGGTGACGGCCGGCAGCAGGATGGCCGTGAAGAAGGGATTCTCTGTTGCGTCCTTGGTAATGCGTACGGCATTGGTAAGGGTAACCGTGACGGTGGAAGAACCGCCGGCGGCAGAGAGAGATCCGTTAGAGAGGGTAAGTTCGCAGGCGCCCACAATGGGACGGTTGTCCGCGATCTTGATGGTAAGCTGCTTGATGTAGATGGCATCCACGGCCGACGTACTCTTGAGCACGGGCTTCACGCGGAGCATGGAGGTTACCGGGCCGAACTCGAAGTTCACCGGTTCGTAGCCCTCCGTAAGCGCCGCCGCAGTGAGGTCCGTGGAGGCGTAGCAGATCTGATACCTGCCGAACTCGCCGCTCTGGGCACTCGGAAGGTTCAGGGCCACCTTGCCGCCGACGCACGAGGACTCCGGGGCAAACATCTGGGGATAGTAGGCGCAGAACGTAAGGTCTGCGGCACTCCCCGCCCAGGCGGAACGGCCCTCCGACGAGGCGAACACGGCGTCATTCCCCGTGCGCCAGGTGATGGGGGCGAACCCGCTGTGGACAAGGGCCGACGTATTGGCGTCGAAACTATAGACGCCCAGATTGTCGTACGAACTCCACACCAGGGTGCCATCATCCTCGTCGGAGAAGGTTGCCTTGGTGCTCACGGTTGAGCCCGTGAACGTCAAAGGCTCTTCATCCGCCCGGGGGCTCACAGCCCCGCCTTTTGCGCAGCCCGCAATGACGGACAGCGACAGCAGCAGAATGATATATGATTGAATCTTTTTCATGATTAATGTTCTTTGACGCAGCGGACAGAGAAGCAGCTGGCACGACGCCCACCTGCATTATACGGATGAACAACGGTAGCAACAAAATATAGCATTGAGCCAGCATTGTTCTGATTTGCCGGTGAAGAAGTCCATACGGCTAAATTATCAGACACATTCGACAGAAAGGAGTACGCCCTTGATCGTTGACCTTGCGCCAGATAAAAATCCGTCGGGCCAGTCTTCCATCCCTGATAGTAAAATGCCCATCCATTCGCATTATTGGGATTTACATAGTCACCAGTGGCGACATTAAACTGTTCTATTATTGAAGAATTCTGTCGTGTTGATGTAAAGCCCGCGAACAAATCTTGGGGTGCAACACGGAATCCTTCAGGGGAAGGATCAAAGATGGATTTATATATTTCCTCCATAATGGGGAATTTATTTGACCCACCTCCGTTTCCCCACAAATTGTCATCAAGCGGGAGCCAACTATGAGAATATGCTAAATCGTCACAGAAAATACACATCCAAGGTTTAGCAATAGTATAATCAAGTATAAAGCGTCCAAGTGTTTTTGATTTATCAGAACCCTCCCACGCAAGTTTAAGAGTGTTTTTTTCAGAACTGCCGTTGGAATTCGAAAACCATATCCAACAATCCAACAAATTGCTCGCAGACACAGAATAGTCTGGATCGCCAAGGTTCAATGTGGAGATTTGATCAGAACCATATAAATTCAGAACACCTCCTCCGTTTAAAGAGTTAAAATTCTTCGGCCTTCCCATAGGGTCTTTTCTACCCCACTGGTAATAGAACCCCGCAGCCGTTTCCGGATTAGACATACCGGGATAGGCCTTCTTGATGGCGCCAATGGGCATGGTCATTACGGTATAATTGCCGCTATTGGTTTGGGTGTATTCATACATGCCATCCGTGGGATCGTCCTCCGGGCACCAGATATGGTAACTCCACAGAAGCTTATCAGAGGCGTCGTAGATGCCCACCAGGGCATTGCCGGCGGCGGAGCCGCGTTTGATGGCGAGGAAGGATTTCCCGCTGCTGTCGGTGGAGATGGCGTCCGTTGCGCCAGCGGCGCTGTCGGCCATCTTCAGTTTATAGTCGTAGGCACTGCCATTGACGGTGGCGGAGGCGATGACATCGGCCCCCTCGCTCCAGATAATCCTGGCATAGGAGGCGGGGCGGGGATTCTGGACATCGGCGGTGTTCTTGGTGTTGTGCCAGAAACTGTCGGTCACGTACTGGGTGACATCCAGATAGCCAATCTCGTTGGGAGTGCGCAGGAGCAGGCAGTTGGTGCCGCCGTAATAGTAGAACTGGTCCACATCTGTCCGGAGCGTGGAAGTATAGGCCAGCAGCGTACCGCCCTGGGTGAAGTTTTTATCCACCGTTACAGGGAAAGTCAATCTTCTGCCCGCCTCGAAATCCTGCGTGGGTTTTCCGGTGAAAACGAACTCATGGTCCGTGGTAGTAAGGGTAATCTTCAGGGTGGTGTTGGTGGTCACCCCGGGATAGAACACGAACATGGGCTGGATGAGCGCGGACATGGGTCTGGGCGTTGCGACGGTCCAGTCAATGTTGGTCACGGGATTGGTGATGGGGCCCAGCGTTGTGCCCGTCAGTTTGGCGCGGCCGCCCAGGGCAACGCCATTGAGCGTGGATATCTGAATCCTTTCCACGCTCTCCATCATGAGGCTGCGGGCTTGGTCGGCCTGGGTAAAGTCGATAATAAAGCTACAGCAGGTTCCCAGCTGCTTGAATTTGAAGTTAGGAAGCCCGTCCTCCAGCTTGACGCTGCCGGGGACAGCCACTTTGATGTCATTATTGGTAAAGGTGAACGGAGAATCAGCGTTCCAGGAAGACAGTCCCCTTTCCGAGAAAGAGCCGCTCAAATCCTGGTTGTTGATATTCACATACAGTTCTCCATCCGTCAGTTCCGCGGCGCAGGCCGGGTAGATGGCGGTGAGGTCTGCCGGCGTGTTGTAGGAGGCAGGTGTCTGGCCGGGAGCCGGAAAGAATTTTCCGACCGGGGTACCGCCGCCAACCTTGAGTTTGTAATAGTGGAGCGCACCGTCGGTTCCCTTGACCGCAATCTGGTCGTCGGCGTTCCATACAACCACGCTGTTGGACTGTATGTTCGTCTTTGTATCATCATCTCCCGTGGAAGCTGTAATCTCGGTAAGCAGGTACTTACCCTGTACACCTTCCCTGGGAGGATCTATTTCTTGTCTGTTGCACGACGCCAGGCCAAGGGCCGTTATGGCTGTCAGTGCCAGGAGTAAAAACTTTTTCATAGTCTAAATGATTTTTGTGTTTCAAATGGGGTTTACCAGCCGAATCCGGCATTGGTATAGGCGCCGTCCTCTACGACGGGCTCGTAATCCCAGCCGTTGCCGCCGTCGATGTAGTAGGCATCGGGGGTGTCGCCGTTAACAACGGAGACGAGGAACTCGCGCTCCAGGCTGTAGCGAACCCCGGGCAGGAAGCGGGCGGGAGAGAGCTTGTTGGCCATGGTGTACTTGGTGCCGTTCTCGTCCACTACATAGAAGGAGAGGACGGAGTTGCCGGTGACGGCCGGCAGCAGGATGGCCGTGAAGAAGGGATTCTCTGTTGCGTCCTTGGTAATGCGTACGGCATTGGTAAGGGTAACCGTGACGGTGGAAGAACCGCCGGCGGCAGAGAGAGATCCGTTAGAGAGGGTAAGTTCGCAGGCGCCCACAATGGGACGGTTGTCCGCGATCTTGATGGTAAGCTGCTTGATGTAGATGGCATCCACGGCCGACGTACTCTTGAGCACGGGCTTCACGCGGAGCATGGAGGTTACCGGGCCGAACTCGAAGTTCACCGGTTCGTAGCCCTCCGTAAGCGCCGCCGCAGTGAGGTCCGTGGAGGCGTAGCAGATCTGATACCTGCCGAACTCGCCGCTCTGGGCACTCGGAAGGTTCAGGGCCACCTTGCCGCCGACGCACGAGGACTCCGGGGCAAACATCTGGGGATAGTAGGCGCAGAACGTAAGGTCTGCGGCACTCCCCGCCCAGGCGGAACGGCCCTCCGACGAGGCGAACACGGCGTCATTCCCCGTGCGCCAGGTGATGGGGGCGAACCCGCTGTGGACAAGGGCCGACGTATTGGCGTCGAAACTATAGACGCCCAGATTGTCGTACGAACTCCACACCAGGGTGCCATCATCCTCGTCGGAGAAGGTTGCCTTGGTGCTCACGGTGGAGCCCGTGAACGTCAAAGGCTCTTCATCCGCCCGGGGGCTCACAGCCCCGCCTTTCGCGCAGCCCGCGACAATCGCGGACAGCGACAGCAGCAGAATGATGCTTAGTTTGTTTTTCATAGCTTATAATACATTAATAATCAGAATGAACGGTCCTCATAGGCCCCGGTTCCGCTTCCCGGCATAACGCCGTCCTGATAAACACCAGGGGTTATTTCGCCATTAAAAGCGTTGGGGTCTTTCGTCACACACCACCAGGACTGGTGGGTATCACCCGCCGCAGATTCACTAGGGAACCTGGCAGTGTAGAATCCTTCATAGAGATCCAGGAAGGTATTACCTCCGCTGCTGAAATTTTGGCTTCTGTTTCTATGGAAGCCGACCACATAATTGTCGTTTTCCAACAGAAAAGTCAGTCCCAGATTTGTCCCACTCTGAAGAGTGTTGATGGGCAGCATGGGGACAAAACGTACCACATAGTCAGTTGCAGAGAATCTGGGAGCCGAAGTAAGCGTTATCGTGAAACTGTCCTTTGTTCCGGCATTCCTTGCGATGGAAGGCGTGCCGGACGAAAAAGTAACCGGGGCTTTTCCCGCAATGCCGGTGGCTTTGAAGGTGACGTTACTAATAGTCTCACTTCTCAGGGTTTCATCGGACATGGTGACATTCAAAGCCATCAAACTGACCATACGGCTGAAACTCAGAACACCAGACAGGCTCGATGCCTTGAAACGCCTGGTAATCAGGATATCGTTGAATGTAAAAGGGTCATTCGCCGTCTTGGCGTTTGAATATGCATATCCACCGCTCTTCTCCCGATAGAGGTCGACATAAAGTTGCCCTCCTTCGACGGACACAGCGTCGTATGGATAAATGGCATGCAGGTTGTGCTTCCCAAAGTCAGGAGTTGCCTCGCCGGCAGCAAGGACGAACGAGCCATCCTCGGATCCTACATAAGACGGATTCAGTTCATATTTATAGAACTGCCGCGTAGTCTCATCATAAACGGCCACGGCATCCCCGGACTTCCAGGACAATTTCATAGATAAGCTGCCCACTTCAGTTTTTGTATCCGTATCGTCCAGAAGTGGCACTTCCGTATAGCGAAGCGTCAACTGCCTTAGCTGACCCGATGCAGATTCTGCATCATGGGTCAGCTGGCAGGACGCGCCACAAACGACGCCAATAATGGACAATATGAGTAGCTTATTCTTACTCATGGGTGTCAAGGATTAGTCACCGGACTGTTCATCCGGAATACTCTGGCAGATAATCTGCTCGGTCTGGATGGTGAAAACCTCCGATTCGGGTGCAAAATACATTTCCTTTTTCATAACATTAATTTTTAAAGGGTTAAACATGGTTTAATGATTTTTATGTTTCTTCGTTCAAGGATGCGCCTTCGGCATAGGCGCCGGGGTTGGAGATACCGCTGTTGGTGTCGTCTCCAGACCCATATTTTCCCGCCTCGCTGCCGTCCACGACGCGGTTCTGATAATCCCCTGCCTCAAGGCCGGGCAGGAATTGGTCAATATATTCGCCGGCGGTGGACGCTTCCACGGAAGGTGCTCCGCCCAGGCTCAAGGTGAGGCTGTAAGTAAAGACGCCGCCGGCTGGCCAGATGTGCTGGTCCAGAAGCCCTATCTCAAAGGCGGCCTCGAATTCCTCTTCCAGGCTATCGGCCGCATAAATCCCGTATTTCACGCGGAGGCGTGAGCTGGGCGCGAGGGTCTGCGGGATCAGGTAGAGCACGCCGGCGGGCAGGAGGAAGGAATCCGTGTAGGCAGGGGCCTGCGGGAGGGCGGAGGTAGTCACATCGGCCGCCGCAAGCGAGCCGTTTGCCGGGGTGAGGCTGTAAGACTCGGTGGCATAGGTGGCCAGATCCTCCGGGGCGGGGCTGTCCCAGTTGTAGCCGCCGCTGTAGAAGGTGACGGAACTGCTTCCGCGCACGTTCTCCAGCGCGATGGAACGGATCCGGACATCGAGCCCGCGGGAGACGACGCGCCGCACGAAGGGGTCCTCGCCCGTCCAGCGGGCTTTGAAGACCACCTGCGCGAGCGCGTGCGTAAACACCAGCGGCACGTTGCCGGAGGCCTGCGTCCGGTTCAGGACGGGCGTCGCCAGCACCAGGTCTTCCTGCTGCGAGGGGGCCGATGCCACCGTGTAGCTGGCCACCGGAAAATCGCCGGACATCCCCGAGGGGAAGACCAGGGAGCCGTGGGCGGCGTCTGCGTGGTAGGGAGCGTAGGCATAGAAGGAAAGCGCGCAGCCAAAGGGCCAGTACGCGTTCCCGAGCCAGGTCCCCGAGCCGCCGTCGTAGGTAAAGTGCCGATTGTCAAGGTAAATGGACGTATCCCAGGCAAAAAGGCCGATCCCCGCGGTCTGCAGGGTTCCGGTAACGGTTTCGCCGGTGCCTTTCGTATGGGCATCGGCCCGTGCTACGCATGCGATGGGCTGCCGCCCCCCTTCAGGGAGCGACAGCGGCGTGCACGCGGCTATTGACAGCCACGCCACTATCCATCGGTATGCGAAAGGACGGGTCATTTTAGATACCTGCAGCGACTCCGGATGCTTCAGACCAGCTACCTACAGTGGCCGTCACCTTGATCTCGTGCATCGTGATACCAATGTTGTAGGTATACTTGTAGCCAGGCTGCATGACCATATCTGCCGTATCAGGCGTTATTACGACTGAATAGGCATGACCGTCAAGCGTATAGTTCACTACAAAAGAAGTAAAGGAAGCCCCATTCGCGGTAGGGTTGGGCACAATCAGAAGGCCGTCACCGACAGTCCGGGCGGTACCATCTACGGTGATGGATGACACATTGGGAACGGAGACATTATTCTCCTTTGTGGCGGAAGCATACGCCGTCGCATCCCATGAAGGGGTCGCAGTCAGCGTTTCAGAAGAGCTATTGTAGTTTGCAAGATTAACAGTAAGTGTTCCAGTATATGCAGCACCGTTCAACTTGATGCCAGTCACTGCCAGGCCTGTACCGGCAGTACCGGAAACGGTAAACTGTACCCAGGACAGGGCATGCTTGAAAGTAAGGGGTACATTGCTGCTGGGGTTCGATGCCTGTGCGCAGGCATACATCAAGTCATGCTGGGCGGTTTTATTGTTCTCGAGTGCGACAACAACTTTACTGGCATAATTGGCATTATCCGTACCGAATGTGGTCGTGGAACTACCAGCTTTAGTCACGGCAAGGAAGTTAAGTGTTTCCGAATTAAGCGGCCAATACTTTTTGGAACCCGATACACCGGACCAAGTAGTAGTAGATGATTCATTGGCAAACTCGGCTCCATCAAAATAGTCACCAGAGCCTGCTGCGTAAGCGGCAACGTAGAAATGATAATCCGTAGGGAAGACCGTGTTGGCAACCGGTGCCTTCGTAGTAGGCTTGGCCAGAAGCGAGAAGGCGATCTGGCGGGATTCAGGACTGCCTGTGTAGACGTCCTTGACTTTGGCGCAACTCACGAGCGCGAGAGCTGCGACGGAAAGAAGAATAAAGTACTTTTTCATAGTAAGGTTTAAATTTGATTGTTTTCTTGTTGATGTATATATGGACTAACCGATGGGAACGTCAATCTCCTCTCCTTGCCACGGGTTCACCGCTGGAGAAAAGCCGCCCGTTCCTTCCGGTTCAGGAATGTCAATTTCTTCTTCGATTTCGATCACATGCCGGGGTGCGACCACTTTCTCCGTGATGTCCATGGAGTAGTTGTGTTCGTCGCCGCCCGTGTCACGCATGATAAAATGTACGTATGTTTCGCTTTCTTTGTCGGTCCTTACGCCAAAGGTATTGAAGACGGCTGTGAGGGTGCCTTTCTCGCGGTTCACCTCCACCGGGAACCAGATGGTGCAAGGTTCGTCGGAGGCCTCTCCCCTGCCGATGAAATAGCTCCGGGACTGGTTGGTCACAAATGCCTCGGCACTCTCCACGTACTCGAGGCCTGTGAGCTGGGTCATCTCGAAGGAGAAGGTCTGTACCACTGTGGAAGCATCGGCATGCAAGCTCGCAGCGCGGATCTCTCCGGTGAATTCCTGCACGGTCACTTCTTCCTTGGCGACGAGGAGGTGGTCCGGCATATAGACGATGGGGTCGTCCAGCGCTTTGGTGGAGAAGCGCCTGTAGCTCTTCATCTTGGATGCTGTGATGTCGGAGGTGAAGGCTTCGATGGTTTCCAGGGAGCTTTCTCCGCGTATCTGCACGTATTCTGTTCCGAAGGTATATACTAATAAAGTGTAGGTGCCGGGGGCTATGGTTACGTCGCCGCCTTCGCTTCCTACAAAGTGGGTGTTGGAAAGCATGCCCGTTTCCCAGCCGTAGAAGTTGGCCATGAAGTGTTCGGGGACGGCTATGGCATTGTCTTCCAGGTCGCTGGAAAGGTCAAGGGCCAGTTCCAGTTTCACGGACTTGTCCTTTTCATATATCGGCATGAAACGGCAGGAAGGCAGCAGGAGAAGGAGGGCTGCCATACTTGTTACGGCTTTTCTCATTGCCCACCTCCTTTTTTCTTGAATACCGTGAGGGGGACGACGACGGACACGCCGGCCTTCACCGGGCCGAAGTAGCGGATGTCCTTGGCCATGTCCTTTTCTGCGTAAGCCGGTCCGCCGGGTTCGTACACCCGGTACTCCCTGGCCCGGGAAAGGAAGAAACCCAGTCCCAGGGAGAACTCCAGGCGTAAACGGTTCCCTATGACGGGAACGGCAAACATATAATCTATACCGACGCTTCCGAATCGGCCCTGATAGCCGTGGAAGTTGCGTTCAACATCATATTTCCCGGCCATGCCGAAGGCTCCGACCGAGTGGCCCTCGAAGGGCTTTGTGAACCAGTATCGGCCCTCAAGGGAAGCGGCGAGGGCCTGGAGGGCATTGGCGTTTGAGCCGAGGGTGCGAGGGATCCAGGGGTAGTACCAGTCTGCGCCGAGGGTCCAGTTGGCGGCCACGGCTACTTCCACGCCTATGTTGAGAAGGGGTATAGCCAGCGCATTGGTGCGTACGGCAACATCCCCCGCGCCTGTCTGCGCCGGCCTTGCGGCCATTGCATGCACGGTGATAAATACTGTTAGCAGCGTGAGGATATGTTTACAGGCGGGCCTCATTGTGGTTCTTTTTCGAGGAATAATTAGTCCTCATCTGTTGGGCGCCTGATTACAGTTAGTCTTAGCGCGTTTCATAGTTTAGTTCTTGTTATTCAGTCATCTATGCGGGGGCTGGTTAGACCCCTTGTCCGTTCAATTTATCGAACGTTTATTTACACACCTTTTGTCCCTATCCCCAGCCTCTCCTCCCTGCGTCCTTTCGTGGGTATTTCATGGCCCTTTTTGCAGGGCCCTTTGCCCGGCTTCTTGTCCGGTTCTTGCCCGGTTCTTGCCTGGCTTCTTGCCCGGATTCTTGCCCGGCTTCGCTCGGGTGCACTGCCCCCTTGTCATCCTGAGCGCAGCGAAGGATCTATCCGCCGTACTTCATACCCCGCCGCCGCTGTATGTACAGAAAATCGGCCTCTCAGAGCACTTTCGCTGTACATACAGATGCGCAATCGCCCTCTGGCGGCACTTCCCGCAACTGTATGTACAGAAAAACGGCCATCCAGAGCACTTTCGTTGTACATACAGAATTGCAATCGCCCTCTTTGTCGCAAGATTGGGTTGTTTGGGTGCCTTCGAGCACGAAACACCCCCTTCTGGTGCTCGAGTTCAGGTACGGGTGCACCGGGGCAAGGGAAAAGTGCACCCGTCGCGAGCGCGAAAAATCGCAATCGGCTAAAAAAAATGACGATTTTTATCTGTTTTAGCCGATTCGTGAAGAAATCGACCGAAAAAATTTATGTTTTGACCGATAGTATCGGGAAAATAGACATATTATTGTAGTCCGGTTCTCCAGGGTGGAGGACCGGACTAATTTTTAACCATCATAACTTATGACAAAGCCTTTGGCACCTGGCGGGAAAGGGAGGTATGCATTCCTGCTGTTTGACTCCACGATGAAAGTCGTCATTTTCAACCCCGAGAACGAGAGACTCCTGATTCAGATCCTCGAGCTGCTCATTCCGGGGAAGCACATTGCCGGTATCACATTCATGGACAAAGAGAAACACGGTTTGGTGATTTCCGAAAAAGTGGCTACCTTTGACATGTTGTGTAAAGATGCAGATACCGGCGAAGAGTTCCTGGTAGAAGTGCAGAATGCGCCGCAGAACAACTTCCAAGACCGTGTTCTGTCGTATTCCACCTACCCTATTAGGGAACAAATGGCACGAAGGATCAGCCGCATCCGCGACGGAGAGAAGTTGGACCGGATGGACTACACTTTAAGGCCGATATACGTCCTGAGCCTTGTGAACTTCGCGCTGGAGCATGAATCGGCCGAAGCCCTGGAGGAGAACTACATCTCCCGCTATGAGCTGAGAAACCGCCACAACGCGGAGCTCATGACCCGGAGCCTGAACTTCGTGTTCGTGGAGATGGGCCGAATGAAACTGGGCCCCGAAGACGGTGACAAGTGCAACACTTTGCTGGAAAAATTCATCTTTTCACTGAAGCACATGCATGAGCTGGACAAGTGCCCGGACAACTTCAAGGAGGACCTGCTGAAAGACCTCTACCGCGCCACGGAACTGGCCACCATGCCCATAGAGACAAGAGAATATTACGACCAGAATATGAGAACCGAATTAGACATCATCGCCCAGAAAGACTATGCCGTCAAACAAGGCCGCGCCGAAGGCGAAGCTAAGGGGCGGGCTGAAGTTGCCAAGGCCATGCTGAAGAACGGTTTGTCCGTAGACATGGTCATGTCGTGTACTGGTCTGTCGAAGAAAGAAGTTGAGCATCTTGCCCAATAACTGGTCACCATGCCCATAGAGACGAGAGAATATTACGACCAGAATATGAGAACCGAATTAGACATCATCGCCCAGAAAGACTACGCCGTCAAACAAGGCCGCGCCGAAGGCGAAGCCAAAGGTCGTGCCGAAGGCAAGGCGGAAGTTGCCAAGGCCATGCTGAAGAACGGTTTGTCCGTAGACATGGTCATGTCGTGTACTGGTCTGTCCAAGAAAGAAGTTGAGGAATTGACTGTTTAGACACACCAGACTACCACGAACAGCTCCGTTTGTCAAACAGACGGAGTTGTTTTTTTTTCTTTCCCGGAGCTGGGGGCAACGGCAGCCATTTTCTGGGCCCTTCCACGGAGCCCGGAAAATGGCTGTCCGTAGCAGGCCCTCCTGCTTTCGAGGGCCTGCGGTGCCTTCTCACCAACACGCAATGGCCGGCGCGCCTCGTTTTGCGCGCCGGCTCCCGTGTAACCACTCGCATAAGCTTGTCATCCTGAGCGCAGCGAAGGATCTATCCGCCGTACTTCATACCCCGCCGCTGCTGTATGTACAGAAAAACTGCCTCCCAGAGCACTTTCGGTGTACATACAGATTCGCAATCGCCTACTTTATCGCAAGATTGGGTCGTTTGGGTGCCTTCGAGCACGAAACAGGCCCTTCTGGTGCTCGAGTGGGTGCAAAGGTGCTTGAAGTGATGCAAAGGAGCTCGAGGGGGTGCAAAGGAGCTCGAGGGGGTGGCAAAGGTGCTCGAGGTGGCGCAAAGGTGCTCGAGTGGGTGCAAAGGTGCATGAAGTGGGGCCTGGGCGCTTCAGGGACTAGGTTTTGGGGATGAGACACAGCCGCGAAGGGGCCCCGCGCCAGAGGGAAACTTTACGATTTTTGACAAAAAATTTGCATTTGTATTTTTTAGTTCTTATGTTTGCAAAAATATTCGTTCGTTTATTTGAACAGTATTGAAGGCTATTAGCCAATGTTTAACATTAAAATGAAGGCCATGAAAAACTTTAAGAATGCGCAAGTCTATGACTGCCCGAAGGTCGAGCCCATTGAGCTCAACACCGAATCTACCATCCTGGACACCAGCGATGATGAGGGACAGATGACACCTAAGCCGTTTGACCCTATTTACCAGTAGATTAATCACCTAAACTCACACTATGAAAAACGGACTCCGAAATGGTCCCCTTTGGGGATCATTGGCCGTTGTCCTCATGGTTTCGGGAGCTTGTACGAGAGAAGGGGCATCGGCCCTTAATGGCGAAGCCTTTATCTTGCCCGGAATCATGGTCGAGTCTCCGTACACGGAGCCGGACGACGCTACAAAATCTGTAGCCGGAGAGGTTCAGTACAGGCTGTATTGGAATGCTGGCGACAAGATTGCCATCGTGAACATATCACAGGGCAATCGGATCGACACCTATACCTCTACCGCGCGCACGAACGAAAACGACGGCCTGGCCAGCTTCAAGGCCGATGCCCAGTACTCTTACAACCCGAACGACCTGGTATTTGCCGCATATCCGGTAGATGCCATCGAGAATATTGCAACCAGCGTGGCTCCCTACAAGATTACGATGAGCCTGGCGGACAATACTTCCTATTACATCAAGTCAAACAGCCCCATGTTCTCGCGGAACGACATTCAGGTCTCTCCGCTGATGAATGCAAGCCAGTTGCATGGTTCCGGAAACAATCTTCCCAGCATCAAGCCCAGCCGCATGACGGGCATGCTCCGCGTTTTGAGCCACATCTCCAACGAGACGCTCAGCCAGGAGCAGGTATCGGCCCTCACCGTTGCGGTGAAGGGCGTCGCAGGGCAGGCCGATATCGTCTTCTCGGGGACATCGGCCGGCGCGAAGCCGTCCCTGGCCGTGAACATGGGCTCGGAGGACCAGATCACCGTGCTTCTGCCCAACAGGCCGAAGATGGCGTCTGCCGCCGCCATTGTTGAGTTCATCCCTGTGTTCCCCATCTGGATGGGCCGGGACAATACCCGCGACGGGATTAGCTTTATCTTCACGACGGACCTGTACAAGGCGGCTTTCCACCGCGAAGCCAGCAGTAATGTCCGTTCCAATAACGTCACTGCATTCAATATATTTGAAGGGTCCTACACACGGATTGGCTCGGAGGATGCTTTCTCTGCCGACAACCAGTGGTGGTACACCCTCAAAGCCGGCGGCATGAACAGCCCCGGCAACTTTGACTCCCCCGGCCCGAATATAGGCAGCAGCGCGGGAGGATTTGTTGACTAAAAAAGATTTAAAGAGAACAAACTATGAAAAACGAATATCTGATTCCGGCATTAGTGCTTTTGATTCTGGCCGGATGTTATAAGGAGCAGGAACCGATACAGGAGGGCTCCATTCCCCGGAAGGGGACATTCAACTTCTCCAGTTCCACTGGAGAGGTGACCAAAGTGTTGCTGAACTCCGACAATACCCTTTTCTGGGCTAGCGGAGACAAGATTGCCGTGTATGATTACAAGGCAGGATCCGTATATGCGAAGGATATCGCCGTCCTTACGGGCGGTGAAAGTACGGCTGTGGGTACCTTTACCCCTGCCGTCAAGACAACCAATACAGATTGGTATAACGCAGCGGACGCCTCTGACCAGGTGTATAATTTCTATGCATTCTACCCTGGCGGCACAGAAGCCGTGAATCCTACCGATGGCAAAGTGACCGTGAGTGTTGCTGCCTCCCAGCAGGAATCCGTCGGCATTGGCAAGTACATTGTTAGCTGGGCCAGTGCCAATACCACCAAGCAGAACCTTGCTGGTGGCTCGGCGCCCAACTTCGCATTCGCTCCCAAGAGCGCATTGCTCAAGCTTACTCTGCAAAACAGTGCTGACATCCCGGTGAAGATTACCTCCATCCAGATTAGCGCCGCATCCGTGAATATTGCGGGTGATGCTAACCTGAATCTGGGTACCGGTGTCTTGTCTGCAGGTAGCGGAAAGGTAATTACCTACATACCCAGTAAGCCCATCGAAATTGCTGCCGGTGCAGTTGCTTCTGCACCAGTGTACATTTCATTACTGCCTGGCGCTCCCGATTCCTTGACCGTGACTCTCAACCAAGCTGGTTTCAAATACAATTCCCCTAGCATTGCTCTGGCGACCATTGAGTCGGGTCATGTGTATTCCAAAGAGGCTGCAATCAGCAGCGTGAGCCGTGAGCTGGCCATCTCTAATGATAACACAACTAACTTGGCAGATGCCGCCGCAATGGACTCTGATCCGAATCTCTACTATGGCACGTCAAACTGCGTGGTTATGGATGCTAGCGATATCCAGGGTATCATTGCTATTGGTCTTTACAGTTCCGATGATGGTTACACACGCAACAACTCTTCCGCAGGAAAGGATACTGCGGTCAAGAAGGCCAAGGTGATTTGGGCGGAGAAAGGTCTTTACGAAGATCCGAACTTCTGCATTGCTTCCGGTACAACGAACATGCTTGTCGTGACCAAGTCTGCTGGTGTCACTGGCAATGCTTTGATTGGTATCTACGATGGTAACGATGGACTCCTGTGGAGTTATCATGTCTGGTGCCCGTTTGATAAGTCTGTCATGAGTGTCACTACAGAAAAGACGTCTACGAAGTATACTGCCTTCAAACTTGCCCTGGGCCAGATTACCGGTGCAGACAGTGATACTTATATGTACTATCAGTGGGGACGAAAGGACCCGTTGGGACGTGCAAATCCTGGCTTTATTGGGAAGAGCCTCTTGACGGTATATGGCGATGTGCCCACTACTTGGGCTACTGAGAATGGCCGCACAAGAACAGGTGTGACGGCAAATAACATTGCATATGCACGTAAAAATCCGACCGTTTTCATTACAGATAATAATTCGACACCTTATGACTGGTACCCTGGATCTGATGCGACTCAGAACAACAACCTTTGGGTGACGACAAAGGCGACCATTTTTGACCCCTGTCCTCCGGGTTACCGTGTCGCGCCTAAGACTCTTTGGGATGGCACCAAGGACAAGGAGGCTAGTCCTTTGTTTGAGTCCGCAGGGCTTTGGTATGTCCTTGGTGGCGGCCGTGATCGCTCGGATGGCAGCGTCAGCAGTGTGGCGTCCGGCGGCCACTACTGGTCCTCCGAGGTTTCGGGTTCGTCGGTGGGCGCGTACTACTTGTACTTCAATTCGGGCACGCGCTCGCTCCGAGAGAACATCTACCACCGCGCGAGCGGCTACGGGGTGCGCTGCGTCAAAGAAGACGACAGCAGCATCAAGCGCGAAATAGCCATCTCCAACAGCAACAGTGGTGAAAACCTGGCCAACTCCGCTGCGCTTGACGCCGCCTATGCCGACGACGAGACCGATGCCTCGTCCCTCTACTACGGTGCAGCCAACTGCGTGGTTATGGGCGCCAGCGACACCCGCGCGCTCATCGACATCAGGCTCAAGAAGTCTACCGACGGCTACTCCCGCAGCGGCGCCGACCCTTCCCCCAAGGTGACCGCCGTCAAGAAGGCCAAGGTCATTTGGGCCGAAGCAGACCTCTACCGTGATTCCAATTTCGGTATTGCCGCCGGAACTGTTAGTCAGCTGGTTATCCAAAAGTCTGCCGGTACCACCGGTAACGCCCTCGTGGGTATCTACGACGAGTCCGACCAGCTCCTGTGGAGCTACCACATCTGGTGCCCCGTGGACCGTAGCGTAGTGTCCGCCACTTCCGAGGATGCTTCTCCCTTCACCTACCAGGCTTACAAACTGGCCCTTGGTCAGATCCTGGGCGCCGACTGCGACACCTACATGTACTACCAGTGGGGCCGAAAGGATCCTCTGGGTCGAGCGGAGAGCTCCTTTACGGGCGGTGGTAGCCTTGCCGCCACGTACGGTGTTGCTTTCTCAAACAAAGGCCATTCTTCGACTGGTGAAACTGTTCATAATCTTGGCTACGCTCGAAAGAATCCTACCGTATTCATTTCGGACGGTAACACCACGCCTTACGATTGGTATAATCCAATGGATAAAACAAATCAGAACGACAACTTGTGGAAGTCCGATATAGCAACCATTTTCGATCCTTGCCCGCAGGGCTACCATGTTGCTCCCAAGAAACTCTGGGCTGGCAATGCCGCCAAGGTCGCAGGTCCTCTGTTTGAGTCCGCAGGGCTTTGGTATGTCCTTAGTGGCTACCGTGTTCGCACGAGTGGCAACGTCTACGATGTGGCGTCCAACGGCTACTACTGGTCCTCCGAGGCTGTTGGTGGGGCTTCTCAGTACTCCTACCACCTGAACTTCAGTTCCGGCGCTGGCCTGAACCGAGCGCGCAACGACTACCGCGCGAGCGGTTTCGGGGTGCGCTGCGTCAAGTGATTTTACCGACCCGCCCCCTCTTTTCATAAGAGGGAGGAGGCGGGTCATCCCATGAAATATCCCGTCATGCGGCGGGCATCCAAAAGCACGCCGCAATATTATTAAAACAATCTATTGTTAGCTGCGCACAAACTGTAGGGTGATAGCAAATTCGGTGGTCCACGGCTATCCACTGTTGGCTCTTCCGGCATAAACGCCTTCGGGGTGCGCTGCGTGAAAGAATAAGAAACATTGATTATGTCCATATCCCCTCGGCTGTTACTATTGTTTGCCACGCTTGTTGCGAGCGTGGCAGGCAATAGCGCGGGGGCAGCGAAACCACAAAAGGAGCCGCCCGTCGCAGTTGCCGCGCGTACCAATGTGCTGGCTGTGCCGTTTCTGAATCTGGGGGCGGAAGTGTCCCTGGGCCGTCACTGGTCCATCGGCGCGGACCTGTACTATCCCTGGCTGCGGCGTGTGAAGGGTTCCGAGGGGATGGATTACAGCGGGAAATGTGTGCAGATTATGGCCGGCGGGCTGGAGCCGCGTTATTGGTTCGGCGGGAGCGGGCGGCTTGTGGGGTTTGGTATCGGCCTGCTTGCCATGGGCGGTTACTACGACCTGGAATGGGACTACCACGGTTATCAGGGAGAGTTTGTGAGTGGCGGGCTTGACTTTGTTTATGCCTGCCCTGTCTTTAAGGACAGGCTGCGGCTGGAGTTCTCTCTCGCGCTGGGCTATCTGTATTCCCGGGCCAGGGAGTACCAGACATACTGGGCTGGAGGCCAGGCTTTTACCGAAAAAGGAATGGCCAAGGATATTCATTTCGTGGGCCCGGTGAAGGCCGGAGTCTCTCTTGTGCTTCCAATCCGCATCAAGAAATGAAAGTATTATTACATGGGGCGCTGTCCCTTCTCTGTCTTCTGTCATGTGAACGTATGCCGCTCTACGTGAGGGAACCGTATGTGAAACTGACTCTGGAATTGAACCTGGAAGAGGGCAAGATTCCCGAGCCGGAGCACATGAAGGCGTGTTTCTTCGCTCCGGACGGCGGCGGGCTTTATAATACCCAATTTGTGGGTAGCGACGGCGGTAATTTGTCCGTTGCTTCAGGTAGCTATACCCTGCTGGTGTATTCCTTCGGCACGGAGTACATTCAAATCCGCGGAGAGAGTTCCCTGGAAACCATAGAGGCCTTCACCTCGGACATTACCGTTTCAAAGCACACGGCCTTCCGAAGGCTTACAGGAACAAAGGCAGGAGAGGACGCCCCCATTTTTTATGCGCCGGACTATTTGCTGGTGGCCATGACCACGGTCGAAGTGCCGGAGTTCACCGGCGAGAATACGCTTGCCGAGGTTGCTCTGGAGCCCTCGTCCGTCGTGCAGACTTACTCTTTTGAAGTGACTAACGTGCACGGGGTTGACTATGTAGAGAGCGCAGAGGCGTATGTGACCAACCAGGCGCGTTCGTACTTCATCGGCCGCATGCAGCCTTCCACTGAACCGGCGACGCTGTGGTTTCCCATAGAGGTGGACAAGGAGAAGGCCGTCTTGAATGCTTCATTCAATACATTCGGTGTGCTTCCGGGCGGCAGCGAGACTTACATCCATTTTGTGGTGCGCAGTTCCGGCGGCCAGGAGGTTACTTTCTCCAAAGATATTTCCGAGCAACTGGCTGCGCCGGAGCACAGGATTACAGTAGATGACGAGATTACTATCCCCAAGCCGTCGGGGCCCAGCGGTTTCTCTCCCGAAGTGGATCCCTGGGAGGAGGAAATACGCGACGTTCCCATCGGCTGATTCCATATGAACCATTATTCAATCATTTTTTACACAACTAAAGCTATGAAAAAAATCCTTTTGACTCTTTTCGTCACAATGCTTCCCCTTGTAAGCTGCGTGAAATCCCGCGACGTTTATGTCGGCTCCTCCGACGCGCGTCAGATTTCCTTTTCCCCGCTGGCGCAGCCGGTGACAAAGGCCGCTGTAGAGGGGACCACATTCCCCAATCAGGCCATGTACGTAGCCGCATACGATGCGACCGCCGGGGCCAATTACTTCGACGCGACTGCTTTCTCGCAGGACGGAAGTACCGGCAGCTGGAAATCTACTCCCGCAACGTTCTGGCCCCTGAACACAGCCACGCTTAACTTCCTGGCCTATAGCGGTGTGTCTTCCGGTGCCACCTGGAATTCCACCAATCCTGCCAGCGGTGTAGAGATTGTGCTGGCCAACAATGCCACCAATCAGTATGACCTGATGTATGCCTGCGGCCGTCAGTCCAGGACCAGCGGATCGGCCGCAACCAGTATTGCCTTGCCTTTCAAGCATGCCATGGCACTCATCAAGTTTACGGCATGCACTGCCGCCAATTATGGAAATCGCATGAAGATCACCAGCATCGTGCTCACCGGAGCTCACTACGCGGGCACCTACCGCGTCACTCATACCGGCTGGAATTCAGCCACCGATGCACAAAGTGTCGCCGGTACATGGGATTCCGTCGGTTCGGAGGCCAATGTGTCCATAACGCCTTCCTGGGAGAATGAGAATGCCGTGACAACCACCGCCCAGCAGGTCGGAGCCGGCATCCTGGTCGTTCCCGACGACGACGACACCAAGGACGACTACACCGGTTTTACCATCAATTATACCATCGATGGCCATGGCTACAGTTATAATTACGCCCCGGCGGACCTTGATGTGCACCAGGCCAAGAAGTACATCTTCGCCATCAGCATGACGCTGAACGAGATTGTCATTGTTCCTTCCGTCGTGGATTACGCAGAAGAAGGCAACAACGGCGTTACCATCTAAACATTTCATCCGGCGGGGCCCGACCGCCCCTCCGGGTGCCAATCCAACCGTTCTTTGACATACTGACACAGAGAGAATAAGAATTTTTTGCGAAGTTCCAGATTATCATTACATTTGCTATAGGCAATTCGTTGCCAAGTAAGTGTAGTTGTATAGTCGAGGCGTCGAGACATGGACGATATCGCGAATGAACTAGCCAAGTTGCATGAACTGGAAGGTTCGGCATTTGTGTTACAGTTAAAACACATTGTTGCTCACAAGAGCTTTCGGGCTTTGGATGACCATCCTGACGTATTTACGATGGGTGAATGTGGGGAGGACTATGATAACCTATTAGATGCGGCCCTGAAGGCCGTTGATTTAGGTTATCGGGTTTTCATTTTACCTAATCCAAAGAGGTCTCGTACGGCGGATTTTATTTTTGTCCGTCGTGGAATATACCGGATGTATGATTTGAAGACCATTCGCGGGAAATCGTCTGTGGGGAATCGATTGAGGGAGTCCATCGGCCAAACAAATCACGTACTGCTTAACTTACAAGTTCGCTATAATGGAGGCCGGCTTGCCGCGGAAATCCGCAGCTTCTTTGAAATAAACCCCAAAGCATGTGAGGTGCTCGTTTTTAAGGGGAAACAGGTGTTTACCATAAAACGAGGGTATGCCTTACAAAAGGATTTCCTAATCAAATTCAGGAAGAGATATGGATAGAAAAAGTCACCCCGCAGGGTGACTTAGATGATGGAGCAGGGGCGATACGGTCTTACTCCTACTCGGGAACTTACCGGATAGTCAATCATTATTGACACCTCAAAGGTAAGCATTATTTTCTGATTATCAAATTTTTCGATCGATTCTATCGGCTATCTTTCGTTGGACCAGGTCCAACCCCTATTTGGACGAGGTCTCGTGAATATCTGGACTAGGTCGCTTTTTACCCCTTGGACCAGGTCCACCCCGTAGTCTGTAGCGCATTTGGCTGTTTTTGTTAAATGGTTAATAATCAACAAAAAACGAGAATTGCTCTCGTCTATATGGCATGGAGCAAATGTTGTAAATTATTAATATATAATCAATTAGCAAAAACACTATAGAGATGCCCGATCAGGTCGGGCATGACGAGGATGAGGTCGGGCATGACGTTTCTCTTTATGTTAGTTTTGTTTTAGAACGAAATACTGGATGACTGATAATGAGATGAAGTGTGCAAAATACATATTGGGATTGCTGATGCTTGCTGGTTGTAGCCGTTTGGAGCAGCCGCAGGGGCGGGCCATCATGTGCCGGGCGGAGGCACCGGAACAGGCGCAGTCCCCGGCCAATGAGCAGACGAAGGGCGCCGGCGTGACCAACACGGCGGCCCTGGAGTCTTCCGGGCTCGGCCTGTTTGCCTGGCGCACCGCGGAAGGCACTCCCTTCGACGGTACGACACCATACTTGCAGAACTGCGGATTCACGTATGACAGCAATATGGATTTGTGGAAGGGCGGTGTGTACTGGCCTATCGGGTATTGGCTTTCCTTCTTCGCTTATACGCCTTACTCGGCCGATGTCAGTACTGGCAATCTAAAATTTCCCTCCAGTGACTATGTGTCGGGGTATCCCAGGCTGCAGTTTACGCCGGATGCATCGGCCGCCTCGCAGGTGGACCTGTGCCTGGCCACGCCGGTGATGGACCGCGCGGCATCCACGAACGACGGCGTTGTGCCGCTCTCCTTCTCTCATGTGCTCACGCGGTTGTGCGTCCAGGTGCGGTGGATGGGGACCAGCGCGCAGGTTGCGCAGATATCGGCCTCGGGGCAGACGGTTCGCGTGCTGGGCATGGAAATCGGCCCTGTTGTCGGCACGAACAAGCTCACTTACGGACGGACTTCCTTCCTCTGGGACAGCCCTTCGGCCGGGGACTACGACGCGTCCTACGAGATGAGCGTCGCCAACGGTTCCTTCCGGGATGTGGCCCTTCCCGCCGCGGGAACCTATTCGACGGATTTTTGGAATATGGCCGATGCCTGCCTGTACGTGCTGCCGCAGTCCCTGGTGGCGGGCTCGGAGCTGGCGGTGACGTTCGGGATTTTCAACAGCGACGGGTCGATGGTTTCCGAGGAATCGGTCTCGTTCGATATCGGCACGCTTCCGCAAAACCTCTGGCCGGCGGGGATGACGATGACTTATTCTGTTACGCTGGACCTTCTGGGGCACTACACCGTGGAGGCAGATGTAACTTATGACTGCAACGCCGGGACCTTTGTGGCTCCGGGAACGTTTAACTTTAACCAATCCAACGCCGGCGCCTTCCTGGGCGGCAGCTTCCAGGTGAACGACACCCGGGCCGGCGCCTACGGGACCGACGGCATGGGGCTTGGCGGATCATCGGCCGGAGGATTTACTACAGACTGACATGAACAGATTCATTTATCTCATACTGCTACTGGCGACCTGTACTTGCCGAAACTCCGCGCTCACGCCCGCCGAATACTATAATCTGGGCCGATACGCCCGTCTGGACGGAGACTGGTCGGCCGCCGTCGGGTACTTTGAGAAGGCGCTGGATGCGGCGGAATGGGCTGGTGACGACTACTACCGGGGCTACGCATGCCAGCAGCTTGCCGCCATGTGGATCCTGGCCGGGGAAAAAGCAATTGCTTTGTCTTACTCCATAACGGCGGTTGCTGCCCTTGAGGCCTGCGGCGAGACTGCCGGAGCCTTCCTCTCCCAGCAGATTATCAAGGATTGCGAGGCGTCACCCGTACAAAAGGCCGCGGAGGTGAAGCCAGCGGTAGAGGGTTGTGCGACTGCAGCCGATGTCGCGCGCAATGGCCGCCACGGGCCGATGGGAATTCAACAGCAGTAGAATGACGTCCCTGTGCCGGTCAAGTTTTTTCATGACGGTTGTACTGCCCTTCGGCCTGCCCAGGGCTACGCCCTCGGCTTTCTTGCGAGCCAGCGCTTCGCGGGTTCGGATGGAGATAAGCTGACGCTCTATCTCGGCCGCAAGCCCGAACGTAAATGCCAGCACCTTTGACTGGATATCCTCCCCCAGACGAAATCTTTCCTTGACGGTCCACACTCGACATTCCTTCTTGAGACAGATGTTCAGGATGTTCATGATCATGAACAGGCTTCGGCCCAGACGGGAGAGCTCGGCACAAATGATGACATCTCCCTTTCGGACTTGCTTCAGAAGCTCTCCCAGTTTACGTTCTGTTGTTTCCAGTGTCCCGGAAACTGTTTCCTGAATCCAGACATCGACGTGCAAGTTCTCACTCCGGCAATAATTAATGATTTCGAAACGCTGATTCTCCAGCGTCTGACGGTCTGTGGAGACACGGATATAAGCATAAGTCATAACGGTTAACAAATAGTTTACCCTTATGTAAACAAATAGCCTGCTTAAAGGTGGTGACTTGTCCTGACCACCCACTCGTGAATCAGAGGGGACCATGCAATGCGGCGGGGTATGAAGTACGGCGGATAGATCCTTCGCTTCGCTCAGGATGACAATGAGTATAAAATAACTCCGCCGGGATGGGCGGAGCAATTAATGATAGAGATGCCCGGTCGGAGCCGGGCATAACGAAGCGACCTTACTGATTCAAGGCTTCGATTTCGTTCTTTGAGAGGCCGGTATATGCCATGACCTTCTCTACCGTCATTCCATCTTTCAACAAAGCCTTGGCTACTTCGGCCTTACCTTCTGCCTTACCTTCTGCCTTACCTTCTGCTTTACCTTCGGCCAAACCGTCGGCCTTGCCAAGATCGAAACCTTCGGCCTTACCGAGGTCGAAGCCTTCACGAAGGCCTTCTTCCTTGTAGAAGGCGGCGATGCCTTTTTCTTCTCGTTCTGTAATCATGGCGCGAAAGTATTGTTCCAGTTCTTTGACTTGTAACCGGCCACGCTGACAGGCGGCGAAAATCGAATCGTAACGTTTGCTGATGGTGGCTGGTTTCTCTGCAAAGTTACTCATATTCTGCAAAATGTCAAACCATTCCTCAATCGGAGTCTTCGCTTCCTCCAGTGGTTTGACCCATCTGGGCAGTTCGCACAGGTAGATGGATAGCTGCTGACCATAGAGTTCACCGGAGTCTTGTTCACGGACCTGAAAACGATACACCAGTTGGTCCGTGTCATGCAATAGGCGGAAATTCATGAAACAGATAACGTAAACCGGAACCAACTTGTCATAGTTATCACCCGGATTCAACTGCCGGGCCAATGACGCTGCTCCGTAGTAAAGCATACGGTTACGGAACTCGTTGCTGCCGCACTTCTGCATCTCCACGATGAACTTACGGTCCTTAGTGTGACAGATGACATCCATGATGACCTGCTTGTCGTCACCCCGGAGCATGTCCCTCTCGTTGGGATCATACTCGATGTCGATAATCTCTTCCGGTAAGAAGTCATTCAAGAGCAGCATCAGATTATCCTTGTTGTGGCCGAAGACATGTTTGAAGGCCCAATCGCAGAGGAGGTCGATGTACGTGGTGGATGTGATCTGTACGATCAGGTTTTCCTTCTCTTCTTTCGAGAGGTTCCGGCACTTCTCGTACTCGTTCAAGAAGGCCATGAATTTTTGCTGCTGTTCTTTGGTCAGTTTGTTTTCTTGCATAGCATAAATAATTAAAAATTAGTCCGGTCCTCCACCGTGGAGAACCGGACTACAAGTATATGCGAAAATCCCCGAAGAATTGCAATCAAAACAGACAATAATTCGGTACAAACATGCTACAATCGGCTAAAACATAAAAAGTTATCAACAACCAGGCATTGAGATGCCCGATCAGGGTCGGGCATGACGCGGAATAGGTACGGCCGTGTTTGTGGTTACACGGGAGCCGGCGCGCAATACGCGGCGCGCCGGCTCCCGTGTATATGTTAACAAGGCACCGCAGCCCCTCAATACGAGGAGGGGCTGCTACGGACAGGGATTTCCCGGGATCCGTGGAAGGTCCCGGAAAATCCCTGCCGTTGCCTCCTAGGATGGGGAGTCAGCACGTGGCGGGGCAAGGAAAGGCTGTTTTTTTGCCCCGCCAGATGCTGGAGCACGTGCTCGGACATAAAACCGGCGTTTTTTTGACCGGCCAGGTGCTAGGGTGGGGAGATGCCCGGTCGGGGCCGGGCATGACGGAAACAAACCAATGGAAGGGGTATGGTTACACGGGAGCGGGGAGGAAAATGAGAGAAAAATGAGAGAAAAATGAATAATGAATATGTTTTTAAATTTTTTTCGTATATTAGCGAGTGGAAATGGTACACGTATGAATACGATCGGAAATGTGTTTTGGCTGCTGCTGGGCGGCATTGTGCTGGCCCTGTGGTATTTTGTGTACGGGATGCTCCTGTGCATTACCATCATCGGGATCCCGTTCGGGGTGCAGTTGATGAAGCTCGGGGCATTCGTCCTGTGGCCGTTCGGCCGTGATCTGGTGGACAAACCCTCGGAACCCGGATGCCTGTCCGTGCTGATGAACGTTATCTGGATCTTCACCGGTTGGTGGGAGATCGCAGTCGGGCACCTCTTCTTCGGCCTGCTGTGTTGCATCACTGTTATCGGCATACCCTTCGGCCTGCAGCACTTCAAACTGGCCAAGGCATCCCTGACCCCCTTTGGTAAGGAAATCAAATAACACGAAACTCAATATGAATCAACTCCCCGCCATGAGGGCCGACTTCGTAGGAAGTTTTCTTCGGCCCCAATCCATCAAACAGGCCAGGGCACAACTGGCCGCCGGTGAAATCACACCCCAGCAGCTCAAAGCCGTAGAAGACGCGGCCATCACAGACCTCGTCGCCAAGCAGAAAGCGCTCGGCTACAAAGTCGTCACCGACGGCGAGTTCCGCCGACAGGCCTGGCACCTGGACTTCATGTGGGGATTCAACGGCGTCGGCCATGCGCCTACCAAGACCGGCCTGCCCTTCCACGGCGAGCAAGCCATGATCGACGACACCTTCCTCACCGGGAAGATCTCCATAGGCGAGACACACCCCTTCGTGGAGCACTTCAAATTCGTGAACGCCCTTGCAGGGGCCGATGCCGAAGCCAAGCTCACCATCCCCGCCCCGGCCCAGTTCCTGGCCCAGATGATCATGCCCTTCGCCGAAGAAAACACCCGTAAATACTACGCCACCGACGAAGAAGTCTTCGAAGACATCGCGCAGGCCTACAAAGCCTTCATCAAGATGATCTACGACGCCGGATGCCGCCGTCTCCAGTTCGACGACTGCACCTGGGGCATGCTCGTGGATCCCGCCGCCGTCTATATGTGGGGCACCGACGAAGGCGGCCTCAGGAAAGTGGCCGAGACGAACCTCGCCCTGAACAACCTCGCCATCGAAGGAAAGCCGGCCGACATGTTCATCAACACCCACGTCTGCCGCGGCAACTACCATTCCACCTACGCCAACTCCGGCGCTTATGACAAAGTCGCTAAAGTCCTCTTCGCCCAAGAAAACGTGAACGCCCTCTTCCTGGAGTTCGATGACGAACGCTCCGGCGGCTTCGCACCCCTCCAGCACGTCTCCGACGACAAGATGGTCGTGCTGGGACTAATTACCACCAAGTCTCCCCGCCTTGAATTCCCGTCCCTCGTCAAGGAACGCATCGAGAAAGCCAGCCAGTACATCCCGCTGGAACGGCTGTGCCTGAGCCCCCAGTGCGGCTTCGCCTCCTGCGAAATCGGCAACCGGCTCACCGAAGACGAACAATGGGCCAAGCTCAAGCTGGTCCAGGACATCGCAAAAGAAGTTTGGAAATAAAAAAAGCGGCGGCCCAATGAAAGGGTCGCCGCTCTCCATCTAAATAGACTACAGCCGCTGCTTGATAGCCTTGGTAGCCTCTTCGTAGCCGGGTTTCTCCAGCAGGGCGAACATGTTCTTCTTGTAAGCCTCCACACCGGGCTGGTTGAAAGGATTCACACCCAGCAGGTAGGCGCTCACGCCGCAGGCGAACTCGAAGAAGTACAGCAGGGCGCCCAGGTTGAAGGCGTCGATCTTCTCCAGCACGACCTGCATCTGAGGTACGCCACCGTCGATGTGAGCCAGGACTGTACCGAGCTCGGCCATGTGGTTGCAGTGCTCCACGTGCTTGCCGGCCAGGTAGTTCAGCTGGTCCAGGTTCTGGTCATCGGCCTCGATCACCACGCTGCGCTGGGCGTTCTCCACGTGGAGAACCGTCTCGAACATCACGCGGGAACCCTCCTGGATGAACTGACCCATGGAGTGAAGGTCTGCGGTGTTGTTCACGCTGGCGGGGAAGATACCCTTGCCGTCCTTGCCCTCGGACTCGCCGTAGAGCTGCTTCCACCATTCGGCCACGTAAGTGAGCTTGGGGTTGTAGTTCACCAGGATCTCGGTGCTCTTGCCCAGCTCCGTGTGGAGGAAGTTACGCATGGCGGCGTAGATGACAGCGGGGTTCTTCTCGCTCTTGATCTCCAGACCCTTCTGGGCGTCCAGGGCACCGGCCACCAGGGCGTGGATGTCGAAGCCGGCCACGCAGATGGGCAGCAGACCAACCGGAGTGAGAACGGAGAAACGGCCGCCCACATTGTCCGGAACCACGAAGCTCACGTAGTTCTCCTGGGTGGCCAGGGTCTTGAGGGCGCCCTTCTTGGCGTCCGTGATGGCGACGATACGGTCTGCAGCTTCGGCCTTGCCGTAGTGGGTCTCCAGGTACTGCTTCACCACGCGGAAAGCCACGGCGGGCTCGGTGGTGGTGCCGCTCTTGGAGATGACGATGCAGGCGACGTTACGCTCGGCGGCGAGGTCCATCAGCTCGGCCAGATACTCCTCGGAGAGGTTGTTGCCGGCGAAGACCACCTCCGGGGCGTCCTTGCGCTTCAGCTGCTTAGCGAAGTTGTGGCTCAGGGCCTCCATGACGCACTTGGCGCCCAGGTAGGAACCGCCGATGCCGATGGCGATCACCAGGTCCACACCCTTCTTGACCCACTTGTCGCGAATAGCCTCATACTCGGCCAGCTCGCGCTCGTCGATCTGCTTGGGGAGTTTCTTCCAGCCCAGGAAGTCGTTACCGGCGCCGGTCTCATTCTTGAGCACGTCGAAGGCATCCAGGGCCTTGGCGACATAGCTTTCATACTTGGCTGCATCCACGAAAGAAGAGCAGCCTTTTACGTCAATTTTGATCATTGTTTATCGTTATTTGTGTTGTTTTTACAGCTAAAACAGGGGCCAAATTTAGCGATTATTCTTGATATATAAAAAAAGCCGGACGAAAACGTCCGGCTTTTGTCTTAATTATCACCGTTAATGGTAAAGCTTACCGATTTCGCTGCATACATAGGCGTCTCGGGGAAAGTGAGCGTTACTGTTCGGGCCATAAACATATTCCCCGTCTCAGGATGGATTGTCAAGGTCTTTGCTGACAGATTGTAGGTTATGGTATAAGCAACCTGCATAGGCGCATCACCCGACGTGGTAGTTTGAACAATCGAAGGTATTGTTCCGGCGCTGGAATAAACATTATTGATTACTTTGTCCCCACCACTCGTTATGCTGTAGTTACTGGGTAAGCCGTAAATCGTCTGCTGCGCCTTTGAGATGGTAGCGGGCGTGGGCCATGTTCCGGTTACTTCATTCAAGTTGTCATTTCCTACAATCATGTAGTGGATCGTGTAGGAACCCTGATCTTTTGCCTGGAGCAAGCCAGCGGTTTTCCAGTTTTCACCATCCAGTGAGAAATACCTGGTAGCGGTGACTTCGACATCGCCAACCTTTACCGTACCTATATTATTCAGCAGCGTCTGGTTCTGTCCGGTGTAAGTGAGGTTGTTAACTCCCAACCCGGTCAGCGTAGGCGTACCCTTGCTGATGGAGGCGATGAAAGGCGTCGTAGGCAGCTCAGATGCGTCCACATCCTCGTAGTCGTCGTTACCCTGAGCCTTGGCAAAGACATAGTATTGGCCAACGTTTGTGGCCGTTGCCGTGGTCTTCCACTCGGAGTCCTCAATGTCATCCAGCGTAGGGGTACCTCCGATTACGAACTTCCTCACGGCGAACATGAGCTGGCACTTCTTGTCATACTTGTCGGACTCTCCGTCAATGAAGACGCGCTGGCCGTTTACCTCGGCATAGAGATAACCCTCGGCCGGCTCTACCAGATTCTGGGCCTGTCCGTTGTACTTGACTTCTTCTACGGCCTTGAGACTGTCTGCGGCAAACTTGATGAGTTTTTTCATCTGGAGCTCACGGGTGTAGAATTCGCCTTCCTTGAGGCCGACGTTTGT
>JAEEGK010000685.1_pt1 | contig 84754 bp, 80 predicted proteins | sample 8958771 | NCBI WGS metagenome assembly JAEEGK01 (sample SAMN16246547, study PRJNA631951) | gut metagenome | biome: gut microbiome; feature: rumen; material: SC-attached | host: Bos | place: Iran: Karaj | collected 2018-10
CCTTCTTTTTCCTGCTCCAGGAAAGGCCGGGCGCCCACACCTATCATCTACTGGTTTGTTAAAGATCTGTCCGCCTCCGCAGGTCGTTGTGCCTGCCTCGTGAGCGGAGAATTGGAATTATGCCCCTGCCATCTCTTCCGTGTCAAACGGTTTTTATGAAACCACAACAAAAAATACAACTTGTGCCAAAAAACAACAGTTACTAATCCTTTGGTAGTTGCTATATGTCTTTTTTCAGTCACATAAAAGATACTTCAGTCACATATTTCTGCTTGCCTCATCAATTTTCGCACGCTTTAGCAACATTCCAACTATGACTGCATCACCTCACTCCCAACATACGCTCTACATAGCGAGCAATCAAATCAATTTCCAAATTGACTTTTGAACCTGGCTTCAAGTGTTTTAAAGCGGTAACTTCAACTGTATGGGGAATCAAATTAATGGAAAAACGGCAACCGGTAGGCAGATCTTCCACACGGTTGACCGTAAGCGATACGCCATTGACTGCAACGGATCCTTTATAAGCCAGAAATTTCCCTAAACTAGTCGGCGCTTCAATAACCAACTCATGTGATTCCGCCACTGGGGCAAACTCAATGACTGTCCCAATCCCATCCACATGCCCAGAAACAAGATGCCCTCCAAGACTGTCACCCAAGGTCAGAGCCTTTTCCAAGTTCACTTCCCCAATCTGATCTAACCCCGAAGTCTTACTCAAGCTTTCGCGAGAAACATCAACCTTGAAAGTATTTGTAGCCTTTTCTACGACTGTCATACAGGCTCCATTAATTGCAATGGAATCACCGATACGTACATTAGCCATTGATAGTGTCCCCACTTCGACTTCCAAACGGACACCTGCATCATCTCCGCCCGCCAAAGGTGTGACAGAGCGAATCTTCCCAACCGATTCAATAATACCTGTAAACACGCTTACCCCTTCCTGTCATTTCATAACCCTTGCGACAATCCGCAAGTCATCTCCTATTTGAGTAACTTCACGTAGATCTAACCGGATTTTTTCCTCTAAAGATGACAGCGCCTGAATCCCAAACATATCCCTACCTCGACCCAAGCAACAGGGAGCCATATAGAGAAGCAGTTCATCAACAAGCCCTGCCTGCAACAACGCACCTGACAAGGTAGCCCCCGCTTCGACATGTACTTCATTGATTTCACGTTCAGCCAAAATAGCCATCATTTCTCTCAGGTTAACGAGCCCCGTATCATTGATTTCCGAAAAAACCTCCGCCCCTTTTTCCTTTAAGGCATCAATGCGAATTGGGGAAGCATTGGCAGAAAAAAACCAAACTTTCCCATCAGCCAATACATTGGCATCTAACGGGGTTTTCAAATGACTGTCCACCACAATACGGAGGGGTTGCCTAACAACATCAGGCAAACGGACATTCAGTCGCGGATTGTCAGTCAATACAGTACCAACTCCCGTCATCACTGCATCAGCCTTCATCCGCCAAAAATGCCCATCCATTCTCGCTTTTTCGGACGTAATCCACTGACTTTCCCCATTGGGCAATGCTGTCTTTCCGTCAAGGCTCGCAGCAATCTTGACACGCACCCAAGGACGTTTTCTCTCCATGCGAGAAAAAAAGCCAAGGTTGATCTCACGCGCTTGGTCCTCAAGCACCCCGCAAAGCACGTCGATACCTGCATCCCGTAAGCGTGCAATTCCCTTACCAGCTACCTGTGGATTAGGATCCTTAATGGCCGCAACCACTTTCCCAACACCAGCCCTGATTAAAGCCTCAACACAAGGAGGCGTCCGCCCAAAATGAGAACACGGTTCCAACGTAACATAGACAGTTGCCCCCTTCACATCCTGCCCTTGCGCAGTAGCATATGCAAGCGCCTGGATTTCCGCATGGTTTCCTCCCACGGTTTGAGTAAAACCTTCTCCAACAATGCGTCCCTCTTTCACAATCAAACACCCAACCCGCGGATTGGGTGATGCTGTTAAAGGAGAGCGCATTGCCAAACTCAGTGCTTGACGCATGAAGAAATCATGCTCCGTTTCAGCTATATCGCCCTGATTTCGCTTTTTCTCCATTGTGCTTTTCTCCCGAAAAAGCATTACGCTGAGTAAAAAAACCTGCGGTTTTTGCACTTCTTCCGCAGGTTTCTATTTTTTTACCATCGTCTGATGGTAACAGTCTTATCCCTGATATACAGGGAATGCATCCGTCAGTTTTTTGACTTCTGCCCTTACACGTTCTAAGACTGCCTGATCAGAATGGTTTTCGATAACATCTGCAATCAGATTCGCAACAAGCACCGTCTGCTCTTCCTTGAAACCACGCGTGGTCATTGCTGGTGTACCCAAACGGATGCCGGAAGTCACAAATGGAGACTGTGGATCATTAGGAACTGCATTACGGTTACAGGTAATATGGCACTGGCCTAAGACATCTTGTGCCAAGCGACCTGTAACACCCTTATTCTGCAGATCAACCAACATGACATGGGATTCGGTTTTGCCTGAAACAATATTGAAACCACGGGAAATCAGTGTTTCACAAAGCACCTTAGCATTCTTTACAACCTGCTGCTGGTATTCCTTATATTCAGGCTGCAATGCCTCTAAGAATGCAACTGCCTTACCAGCAATCACATGCATCAAAGGACCGCCCTGCAAACCAGGAAAAACAGCTGAATTAATCTTACGTTCCAGTTCTGCTTTCATCAGGATGAAGCCACCACGTGGACCACGCAGAGATTTGTGGGTAGTTGAAGTCACCACATCAGCATAAGGAACAGGGCTAGGATAGACTCCTGCCGCAATCAAACCAGCGTAGTGTGCCATATCAACCATAAAGAATGCGCCAATTTCTTTTGCAACCTTAGCAAAACGTTCGAAGTCAATCTTCAGGGAATAAGCAGAAGCGCCAGCAATAATCAGTTTAGGCTTGTGTTCACGAGCCAGTTTTTCCATCTGGTCATAGTCGATAACACCATTGGCATCCAAACCATAAGAAACGATGTTGAACCATTTGCCTGACATATTCAGTGCCATACCATGGGTCAAGTGGCCACCTTCGGCCAAGGACATCCCCATAACGGTATCTCCTGGATTCAATAATGCCAGAAAAACAGCCTGATTAGCCTGAGAGCCAGAATTCGGCTGAACATTAGCCGCATCAGCGCCAAACAATTTCTTCACACGTTCAATTGCCAATGCTTCGGCAACGTCAACAAATTCACAGCCACCATAGTAGCGCTTGCCAGGATAGCCTTCAGCATACTTATTGGTCAGTTTGGTTCCTTGGGCTTCCATTACTGCAGGGGAAGTGTAGTTTTCGGAAGCAATCATTTCAATATGTTCTTCCTGACGGCGATTTTCCTGCTGGATGGCAGCCCACAGCTCTGGGTCAACCTTGGCTACTGTGTGGTCTTTAGCAAACATTTCTGCTCCAAATCTTATATATTGCAAAAGGAGAAATAATTGAACGATCCTAAGACCGTCCCTAAATCTATGATGAGAAATAGCCGATTATTTTAAGTAAATCAACACAATTAGACAAGCACGTTTAATAAACCATCGGAATCACGGTAGCTTAAACGCCATCGCAGAGCCAATAAGGCTTCCTATATAATGCTTTCATCTACATTTTTCGACAGGAACTTGCTATGCCTACCATCAACATCCAACTCTTTGAAGGCCGCACCGTTGAACAGAAACGCGAACTGGCCAAAGCCATCACTGAAGCAACCGTCAACACCCTGAAATGCAGCCCATCTGCTGTGGACATCATTATGACTGATGTCAAAAAAGAGAACTGGGCAACTGCTGGTAAACTCTGGTCTGACCAATAACCAAAAGCACCTGGGGAAGTTACAAAATCCGGCATCCAGAAAACGACTTCCCCTCCAAGCTCCCTATCCCTTTTGTTTTTCTACTTCTTCGTCATCATGCCAAAAACGTGCCAATATTGGCTTCACGCTTGAACCGTGCATCACAATCGACAGCGTAATTACAATCAGCACTAAGTGGATAAGTTCCAAAGCCAACGCCTCTGACAACCCATTATTGATAACGTACATCAGATAATACAGAGAACCAATCCCCCTGACACCAAACCACCCAGAAAGGCTTTTCACACGCCACAGCCCCCGCTGGGGCAGCATCCCAATAAATACACTAAGTGGCCTAACGATGAAGAAAAGGAAAAACGCCAGTCCAACAGCCCTCAAACTCCACGAGTTCAGGAAAAGCGTTCCGCCAACCAGCAAAATCAGCACCAGTTCTGAAAGCCTTTCGATGTATTCATGGAAAACCAACGAACTGGAACTGACAAATGGCTGACCATCTGGCAACGCCTGGGGACTTTTTCCTACCATTGGAATCGAAACTTGTTGCTTTACATCCAAAGACATCTCTTGTACAACTTGCGTTTTCTGAGTAGCCCCTTCATTTGATTTCCTAAACGTAAAGACTCCTTCACCTTTGGCAATACGCTTTGCTGCGCCAGCTTCTGTCTGCCGCAAGGAGACAGCCGCAGCAAAAACGGCAAGGAACCCCCACGTATCACATATTTCAGAAATACCGTAAACAACGCCAATCAAACCAAGCCCTAGGAAATCGTCCAAAAGCCCACTACGGTACTGTTGATGTACCCGGCTTACGAGAAGCCCCATACCCCAGCCAATTGCCCAGCCAATCGCAATACCCGCAACCGTTGCCCATAAGACATCGTACAACGCCCATTTCCATACCCAATTGCTGAACTTCTGGTAGGTCAGAAGGCTCATTCCTAGGATTACAAAAGGAAACGCCGTCCCATCATTCATACCTGCTTCACATGTCAGCGTAAAACGGAGCCGATCAGAATCACCGGGCTTTCGGCTTTGCACATCTGTCGCTAAAACTGGATCAGTCGGCGCTACGATTGCCCCCAAAAGGATGGCTGCCCCCAAAGGTAGCTTCAGGATGTAGTAGCCAAAAACAGCTGTCAGTCCAACACTAACCACCATTGATGTTGAAGCCAAAAGGATAGGAGCCTTCCAACGCTGGAGATTGACTGGAATAGGCATCTTAACCCCAGCCGAAAAAAGTGAAATAAGGGCTGCAACCTCAGTCAATGCTTCAAGGAATTCGGACTGTTTCAGCGGATTGAAGTGAAACAAGTTCAATCCAGTCGGTCCAATAACGATGCCAACAACTAGGTATAACAAGGCTGCAGAGACCGGCAACCGCCTCAAAACCGACGATGAAATCCCAATGACAAGCAATAGCCCACCAGTCAAAAGGAACCAATTTGCGCTTTGCATAGCTGGAAGAATAAGAGTGGTTCTCGGATGGAACATCCAACCATCCGATAGCGCATCATAATATACTTACAAAGAGACAACAATTGTTACAAAATCAATACCCCTTTTGAATCTGACTGATAATAGAATGTCTTAAAAGCTATATCTGTCGATATAGAGAATTTGACATTAAGATTTAATAATCGAAAGGCAGCCATGAAACAGACCATTGGAAAAATCCTCGCGATAGCACTTGCAGCAAGCTTGGCTGGTACTGTTTCCTCACCAGCGCTTGCCCGCGGGCACCACGGCGGAGGTGGACATCATGGAGGCGGCGGCCATCACCATGGAGGGCATCACCATGGAGGGCATCACCATCATCATGGACATGGCTGGCATGGTTCATATGGTTTCTATATGGATCTGACCCCAGCTTTCTGGTATCCGTGGTACTATCGCCCATATTACCCATACTATGGTTTTCCAACAGTTGTTGTACAACAACCGATACAGTATGTAAGCCGGGATGACGGCGTAAACAATCATTATTGGTATTACTGTCACAATCCAAAAGGCTATTATCCTTATATACAGAAATGTAACGCACGCTGGGTAAAGGTTAGGCCTTTCCCTGCTGACGCCCAGCGATAATGGAAACTGAAGAGAATAACCAACAGACGAAAGGAAAAAACATGTCCTTCAAACCAAAATACCTACTCTTACTTGCCCCATTGCTCGTGACGGCATGTTCCTCTGTTCCAACTGGACCGTCTGTCAATGTCATGCCGGGGCCGAACGCAACCTTTGAACAATTCAAGGCTGACGACGAAGTCTGCCGTGAATATGCAGTTGAGCGTATCGGAGATGACCCAAGCAGTTACGATACTGCTTCAACCATCAAAAGTGCAGCTGTTACCACAGCCATCGGCGCAGCAGCCGGTGCTGCATTTGACCATGGACACGCAAGAGGTGCTGCCGTCGGTGCAGGCGCAGGCTTACTACTCGGCACCTTAGCAGGCTCAGGCAAAGGAAGCGAAGCATACCGCGCTGCTCAGGTACAGTATGACAACGCTTATACACAGTGTATGTACGCCAAAGGTCATAGCGTCCCAATGGCAGGCAATTATGGTCAGCACAGGGGACAGCGCGACAGCTACACGCCTCCGCCACCACGCACGACAAACCCACCACCAGATGACTATGTAGTCCCTGACATCCGAAGTGAAAAGGCACCTTCTAACGACGATTACGTGGTTCAGGAAAACTGATTTCTGGCTTGGTATACGGAAAAGGACGGCCAATTGACCGTCCTTTTCGTTCTGTGTGCTGCATCCATCTATCAGACTGGGCGCAACAGCAAGAATGTCGAGAAACCGACTGTAAATACCAGGCAGACAAACCAAGTCAGAAGCTGTTTCCAGTAATTATCTTTCCACTCAACATGCCCCTTGGTCTCACGCCACCAATAAAATCCACGTAATGCACACCCCCAAACCAAGATAAGGGCTGTTGCAAAGCTTGACGACTGGAAATCTTCAGCCTTAGCAATCATCTCCAGCGAAACAGAGTCCGACTTCGAGATAAACATGGCAATACCATGAATCAACGCCAAAACCACCACATTGGCAATAGCCAAGCGGGTAAAGGTCAGGTTTTTCTTAATGAAGTCTGAAATACCACCTTGATTCTGCTGGGCAACAGCTACTGGGCCACGGACGCCTTTAGCCGGACGCGCCGCCTGCAATGCTTCCTTGTCCCTTACAATTGCCTGACGGCATTCTGGACAATACCTTGCCAGCGGATGGCCTTTGAATTTATTACCGCATTCCTGACAGGTTCGCTGAACCTCTTTCCTAGACTTCTTCGCCATTTGGCTCCTGTTTATAACTGATACAATAGACGGCCGGTCAGTACCTTGGCCATGTGAAAACTGGAATTATAACCTTGAAATGCTTCACTTAACTGCTTCATTTCTCGACAATCCAAAGAATCCTTGATGCCTTTAACCACATGAATCCGCCAAATCACCAAGCAAACTAAAATGTCAGACTCCCTGCAAGCAAGCCTATGGCCCGAAGAGAAACCTGCCAAACCTCTCATGGATTCCACTTTATTTGAAAACGAACCGGAGCGGATTGACGAGAGGCTCAGGGCATTAACCCACTCCAACTTCCGGATGAGCTGGCACCTCAAGCGCCAGCAGGTGCAATACATCCAGGAAAAAGGCCTTGAAACGATTGCAAGACATTGCGATGAAATGATTGCATTGCGGCTTGCTCCCGCCGTCATCCCAAATGACGGCAGCCAGACCCCGATGAAAGGCCATCCTGTCTTCATCGCTCAGCATGCCACAGGCACCTGTTGCCGAAGTTGCCTGAAAAAATGGCATCACATTGAACCCGGCATGGCTTTCACACATGCCCAACAACACTATGTCACGAAGCTGATCATGACTTGGATCAACCAAGAATTAAGCCACTGGCAACTGCCTTTGTCTACACCAACAAAAGCCGCTGACAGGAAACGTCCTCCCAAAGTACTGCGGCAAAAAAAAGCTGACGACACGTCAATGAACCTTTTTGGTTGACCGTCAACAAAGCCGACAATACAGTACAATGGCCAAGTCCGAACAAAACCTCTCCCTGCGACCATGCCACCTATAACTGCCAGACTGCCATTCCTAACATCGCTTAGACGGTATCTGGTGCTGTTACCTGCCCTGTTTCTGACAGCTTGCTCATCAATCACTGTCTCGACTCAGGACAGCGCAAAATACATGAACCAGCGCAGGGGCGACATCATCAGCTCCGGAAAACTCAGCCAGCAGACCACTTCCGCTCTACATGTCATCGGTATTGATGCTGACGATTGTAACAAAGACCCAAAAACCTGCATTGAGGCCATCAGCACAACCAAAGCCCTCAATGACGAGCAACGCTTATCTTCCGCTTCAGAACTCTGGCTGATGCGTGCATTACAAAAAGAGCACCACGCAAATTTGGATCCAGAAGAACCTGTACAAACAGAGAGGCGCCCCCACCGCTTTGACAGTTTCATAGAAGCGGCCCGCCAGGCTTACGCCTACCTTTTCTACACGGACAGACCCCTTGATAAACGCGCCCTAGAAGACCGACAGAACCAAGTTCGGGACTTCTACAACTATGCTTCTCAGCGCGCCATCGTCATCATGTCTGACAAGGCCAAGCACCGCAAACTCCGCCAGATTTCTGGCAAAAGCCACCTTCCCAAACGAACACTGGACAATTGGCAGATTGAATTTGATACAACTGGTATGCAGACAACCGATGATCAGGCTCTCTCAGTCAGTGCTCTAACACCTGATTATCGGTTGAACTTTGACGGGCTGCGCAACCAGTATGTCCAAGATGGACTGGGTGCCCGAATGGTTGCATCGCTTGAAAGCACTTCGCCTACACCAAAGGATAAATCTGATATTACCCCTAGCACAACTCAGGAAAACCAAGAAAGTACGACACCAACACACAGTAACAACGCCAGCAAGCCTTGGAAACCGATGCACTATATTTCTGTTACGGCCTTGCTGAAGTTCCCAGGAAACAACCTCGACGAAGTCCTCTCTACGGATCACGCCGTCTTATCTACCTATGATACCTGGCAGGATCATGATGTCACCATCAGGGGACACCATGTCCCGCTTGCCGCCAACTACACAGCCGCCTACGGCCTCTGGCTTGCCAACTCAGACTTTTCAAGCCAATCCATCCTTTCACTTTTCGGCCGGGGTAACATCTTGGAAGAACCCCGCATCTACCTGATGCAACCCTACCACCCTGAACGGAAGACCGTCATTCTTGTCCATGGCCTTGCCAGCAGTCCAGAAGCCTGGGTCAACGCCGCCAACGAAATAATGGGCGATGAAACGTTACGCCGTAATTATCAAATCTGGCAGGTTTATTATCCTACGAGTGTCCCTCTGGCCATCAACCGCTACGATATTGCCACAGCCATTGAAAAGACCTTTGACTATTACGACCCAGACCGCAAAAACCCCGCGAGCCACAATTCCGTCATCATTGGCCATAGTATGGGCGGGATCCTTTCCCGATTGATGGTCTCAAACAGCAGTGACGTCCTTTGGGAAACGTTGAAAGAACACCGTCAAATGGACAATAAACAGCAAACTGAAGCAAGGGAAAAATTACATGACTATATTTACTTCAGCCCCTTACCTGAAATCTCCCGCGCTATCTTCATTGCCGCTCCCCACCGTGGCACACCATTTGCCGACAAAACCATCGCGCGGTTTATCGCATCACTGGTCAAACTGCCTATCAACATCGTTCAGAAAATCAGCGATACAACCCGATCTGTTTTCGGCGGCAAAGTAACTGACACACCGAAAATCAATGGTGTAGACAACCTCAGCGAAAAGGATCCAACCATCCAAGCACTTGCCAAGCTGAAAATCTCGCCTGATGTTACCTTCCATTCAATCATGGGGAACAACACACCTGATGTCCCTTTGGCAGAATCCTCAGATGGTATTGTCCCTTACAGCAGCTCGCACTGGGATGGGGCAGCATCCGAACTGGTTATCCAATCAGGACACAGCGTTCAGGAAACACCAAAGGCTATCATCGAAATACGGCGCATCCTGCATGAACACCTTGGACAGCTAAAAGAATAGAACAAATTATTGGATCAACAAGGCACGATGACAACCCATCTTGAAATTTGTGCTCTGCTATTCCAATGCGTTCTATAATCTACTGAAGTAGCTTTTTTATCATACTGTATTCAGTCACAACGGCTCTTATAGGAGACTTGCCATGAAAAAAATACTGATTGCTTCTGCCTTAGGCCTAGGCTTCCTGCTACCTGCCATCCATGCCAATGCTTCACCCGCCAACATTCCTCAGAGTGAGCTGACAAATGTTCAGTGGACAGGTTGGCAAAACAACTACGAAGAGTCTGTCTCTTACCGCGCGAAAGATGTCGGTAGCAAGTCGGGTATCTGGCTGAAAAAAGTCGACAAAGACGATGGTGATATCGAATATAAACACTACCAGACCAACTGTTCTGGCGGCCCCGTCATTAAGGATGCAGAAATCGAGGTCGAACACGGTTACTATAAACGGAAAACAGACTACGATGCCGTAGATAACCCATATAAAGCAGATGCCATCCGTGGATTAATCTGCCGCTAGATTCAGAGAACAGTACGCCAAAACGGTTGATGTTTTCCTCAACCACTATGAGGAGGTTCTCAGCCCTGCATGAAGAAAACCTTACGCAGCAACAATAAGGGAATATCAACCATCATAAGTGATTGCTATTCCCCTTAATCATGTGTCTCAATCTTTTTGAAAGGGATGTCTTATGAAAAAGCTTATAACAGCAGGTCTTGTCTCTTTAGTTCTAGCAGGTTGTGGCGGCAAAGGAGAACAGAAGCCCCAACAGCCTGCCCAGCCACCTCAACCAACGCAGACGGCGCAATCGCAGCAACAGCCTGTACAGGATATAAAACAACCCTCAAGCGCATCAGAAATCAACATCCCCAAAGAAGAGCTGACAAATGTCCAATGGACGCCTTGGAAAAACAATTATGAAGAGTCCGTCTCTTACCGCGTAAAAGATGTCGGTAGCAAGACGGGTATCTGGTTGAAGAAGGTCGATAAAGACGATAGGGATACTGAGTACAAGCATTACCGCGCAGACTGCGCCGGTGGCCCAGTCATCAAAGATACGGAAATCGAAGTCAAACTCGGTTTCCTTAAACGGAAAACAGATTTTGATGCCGTGGACAACCCTTACAAGGCCGATGCTATCCGGGGTCTGATCTGCCGTTAATCTGATTGGTGCATACTATGAAAAAACAGTTATTCATTGCCGCCATTGCCGTGGGACTTTTATCTGCCCCAACAATGGCAGAAACAATGACACATCATTTCCAGACTCAGAATCACGATATCCAGATTCAGTGCGGCGGAGATGCGCCAGCGATTTTTTCTGACAGTTGCACCTATCGGGCTTGGAACAAACCAAAACAGATTGGCGATGGTAAACCCGATCTAGAAATTACTAAAGGCACTTCGAATCTGGAAAACTATTTCCCAGTCAAAGGCGTCCGTTGCCTAATCCGCCGCTTCTTCTTCCACACAGGAAATACTGACATCCATCTCACACGTGATTACAGCAACAGCCCAGACTGCTATGAAAAACGTCCAGGTACCGTGGGCGATCTCTCCGTCCATATCCATGGAAACCTGCGCAGCCTTTTTCGGTTATATGAGGTCAAATGATGACAAAAACGCTATTGGCCGCTGTTGCTCTAGGACTAATGACTGGCAACGTCATAGCAGGAACCTCTGTATTCCAGACAAGCAAGCACAATATCCGAATTTCCTGCCCCTTTACGGATAATGCCAACACCTGTACATATGAGTCATGGAACAAACCCAAACAGATTGGCCAGGGAAAACCTGATTTCTCCATACAAGGCGTTGTCGGCTTTGGTTATATGCGGGACTGTACCGACCCAAATCACTGTCTCGCAAGCTGTGACACCTTTACCTTCACCAAGGGCAATATCTCACTGAGGATGCAAGGTAGTGATGAGAATATTGGCTCTCGTTGCGCATCTTCCCCTAAAGCACCTACTAAAGTCTGGGGCGACATGACCATCAAGATAAACAATCAAGTGAAAGACCACTACTGGATTTACGGCAGATGAAAAAGATTCGGATTACAGTCATGAAAAAGGCCTGCTACGAAGACCTCATTGAACTGTACGAAAACCCATTGACCAATCCTTGCAACATGAAACTCGGCCACGTTTTCATTGCAAACGGCTGGCAGAAGCCCGACGGGTTCTGCAATAGTGCCTGGGACAGCATATCCCCATTTGTCATGGCTCTTGCGCATGGCGGCGAAGATTTCTACAACGGATGGATGAAAAATAAGAAATCAGCCATGATTTCCTGCAACGATGGCTTTCGACCCGTCAGCTTCCTCTTAGAGACAATGGACGAAAATGCCGAATAGACGTTGCTCATGGCTTGCCGAGTATTTCTGCAAAACAAAAAAGCTCTGGAACCAATAGATAGCCAGAGCTTTTTATTTTTTTATCAGGATGGTGCTGATGAGAGGAGTCGAACCTCCGACCTACTGATTACGAATCAGTTGCTCTACCAACTGAGCTACATCAGCAACACAGAGTCCATCATTCTACCAAAAAAACGTAAAAAAGTGTTTCGAAATCTAAGACTACACACCAATTCCCTTTCCATAAGACGTTATTTTCTGGTATTTTCGCTTCCATTGATCACCTAACCAAGGATTGCCATGACCTATTCTGTTTCACGTTTTCTACGCAATACCGCGTTGCTGGCACTTGCCACAACTTCCATCGCCTGGGCGGCGCCATCATCCGAAGACATCATCAAGAACCACTTCAAGACGTATCTTGGCCAAACACCAGATGAAGTCAGGAAAACCGACTACGGCAACCTGTACGAAGTCCGTATCGGAACCGATATCGTCTATTCTGACCCCAATGGCCTTTACCTGATTGCCGGCAATGTCATTGACCTACAATCGAAAAAGAACCTGACAGAAGAACGAACTGAAGCAGTTTCCAGGATTGATTTCAATACCCTGCCAACCCAATATGCCATCAAAATTATCAAAGGAGATGGCTCTGCGAAAATGGCCGTATTTTCCGACCCGAACTGCGGCCATTGCAAGTTCCTAGAGAAGAACCTCCAGAAAGTGAACGACGTCACCATTTATATGTTCACCATGTCAATGCTCTCTGACAATTCTAAAACCATTTCAGAAAATGCTTGGTGCTCAGACAACCCTGTAAAATCCTGGCAGAACTGGATGCTAGGCGGCGTGAAACCGGTCAAGACAAAAGTCACCTGTTCATACCCTGAAAAAGAAATCAAGAAACTCGCCGATGACCTAGGCATCAGAGGAACACCGACCATCTTCTTCTCCGACGGCACACGCGTACCGGGCGCTATAGAAGCACAGGATATCAACTTCAAACTCAAGACACTGCGCTGATACAAGCTAAAAACTTAAGAAAAAAGACATCCTCCTGTAAGCGAAGGAATGAAGGGTGTCTTTTTTGTCTTTGCGGAATTATTCGGATAAGATTATCGTCTATCCTTAATAACTGATTTTTTTCATCTTCTGCCGGTTTCGGGCAATCTCCGGCTCTACTTTCTGACGATTATGACTGCTATTGCTATGAGCGAGACGGAACGCCGTCTCCGTGAGATTCTGTCCAAACGCATCATGGTACTCGATGGTGCGATGGGAACAATGATCCAGCGTTACAAGCTGACAGAAGAAGATTACCGTGGCGGCCCAAACGGGCGCTTCATTAACTGGAAGCCAGATGACTTGGCAGAAGGAGAACGGGAGCTATTTGTAAAAGGCAACAATGAGTTGCTGTCTCTCACCCAGCCGCAGATTATCCGTGAAATCTATGACCAGTACCTTGAAGCTGGGGCTGACATTATTGAGGCAAATACATTCAGTGCCACCACCATTGCCCAAGCCGATTACCATATGGGCTTTCTGGTGGATGAAATGAACGAGCAATCCGTAAAAATTGCCCGCGAAGCCTGTGAACACTATTCGACTCCCGATAAGCCCCGCTTTGTAGCTGGTTCCATTGGTCCGACACCTAGGACAGCCTCCATCTCTCCTGACGTAAATGATCCTGGGGCTCGCAATGTGACTTTTGATGAGCTGATGGTCGCCTACCTACAGCAGGTTCGCGCTCTGGCAAAAGCTGGTGTTGATATCCTCCTTGTTGAGACAATCTTCGATACGTTGAACTGTAAGGCTGCTTTGTTTGCCATCGATACCTATTTCGAGGAATCCGGCTCAACACTACCAATTATGATTTCCGGCACGGTAACTGATGCCTCAGGCCGCATTCTGTCAGGCCAGACTGTTGCCGCTTTCTGGTATTCGGTACGCCACATCAAACCTCTCACCATTGGATTGAACTGTGCATTAGGCGCAGCCATGATGCGCCCTTATATTGAAGAACTTTCCCGCATTGCCGATACCCATATCTGCCTGTATCCAAACGCTGGCCTACCCAACCCTATGAGCGAGACCGGTTTTGATGAACTGCCTGCAGATACGGCCCGCGTCCTGAAAGATTTCGCAGAACATGGTTACTTAAACATGGTGGGTGGTTGCTGCGGGACAACACCAGACCATATCCGAGCAGTTGCAGAAGCCGTTGCCGACATCCCCCCACGCAAGTTAGCAGAAGACCCGAAAACCCTACGCCTTGCAGGGCTCGAACCTTTTGTCATTGATGACAAGTCCCTTTTTGTGAATGTCGGTGAACGGACAAATGTCGCTGGATCACGCGCTTTCGCCCGCATGATTGCCAACGAGGAGTATGACAAAGCACTGTCCGTAGCCCGCCAACAGGTTGAAAACGGCGCCCAGATCATCGACGTGAACATGGATGACGCGATGTTGGATTCCGTGACATCCATGCGCAAATTCTTAAACCTCATCGCTTCTGAGCCTGAAATCGCCCGTGTACCTGTCATGATTGACTCGTCCAAGTGGGAAGTCATCGAAACCGGCCTGAAATGCCTGCAGGGAAAATGCATCGTCAATTCAATCTCTATGAAAGCAGGTGAAGAAGAATTCCTGCGCGAAGCCAAGCTGTGCCGCCGTTACGGAGCCGCCGTCATTGTCATGGCATTTGATGAGGTCGGACAAGCAGACACCTACCAGCGTAAGATTGACATCTGCAAGCGCGCTTACGACTTGCTAATGGGCATCGGCTTCCCTCCGGAAGACATTATCTTCGACCCCAACATTTTTGCCGTAGCAACTGGTATTGAAGAACACAACAACTATGCGGTTGACTTCATTGAAGCAACCCGCTGGATCAAGCAGAACCTGCCATACGCAAAAATCAGCGGCGGTGTCTCTAATGTGAGTTTCTCTCTCAGGGGGAACAACCCTGCCCGCGAAGCCATCCATACCGTTTTCCTGTACCATGCCATTGCAGCAGGGATGACCATGGGTATCGTCAATGCAGGGATGATTGGCGTTTACGATGAAATCCCTGAAAACCTTCGTGAACGCGTGGAGGATGTGGTCTTAAACCGCAGGCCAGATGCAACAGACAGGCTACTCGATGTGGCTCATGAGTTCCAGTCTGGCGCCAAAAAAGAAAGCGACCAACTTAAATGGCGTGAAGAATCCGTTGAAAAACGCCTAACTTATGCGTTTGTGCATGGCCTGACTGACTTCATTACTGAAGACACCGCAGAAGCATTGAAAAACGTCACTGACCGTGGCGGTGAACCGATTGAAGTAATTGAAGGTCCGTTGATGGCTGGGATGAATGCCGTTGGTGACTTGTTCGGGCAGGGCAAAATGTTCCTCCCTCAGGTCGTAAAGTCCGCCCGCGTCATGAAGCAGGCTGTCGCTTACCTGGTTCCCCATATCGAAGAACATAAACGCGCCAGCGGTAACACCCAATCAAAAGGCAAGATTGTCATTGCCACTGTCAAAGGGGATGTCCACGACATCGGCAAAAACATTGTTGCTGTTGTCCTACAATGCAACAATTTCGATGTCGTCAATATGGGCGTCATGGTGCCGTGCGAAGAAATCCTGGCAAAAGCCGAAGAAGTGAAAGCAGATGCCATTGGCCTCTCTGGTCTGATTACCCCTTCCCTAGAAGAGATGACACATGTGGCAAGTGAAATGCAACGCAATGAATATTGCCGCTGCCACCGAATCCCCCTGTTTGTCGGCGGAGCGACAACCAGCAAAACACACACGGCCATCAAGATTGCGCCTAATTATGAAGGTCCAGTCGTCCATGCGACCGATGCCTCACGCACAGTCACCGTCATCCAACAGCTACTATCGGAAAACACCCGCGACGCTTACATCCAATCCGTCAAAGAAGACTACGAACGGGTACGCGAAGAACATGCCAACAAGAAAGGCCGTAAGATTCTACCGCTTGGTGAGGCACGTGCAAACCGCCCGGACCTCTCTTTTGAAGGTGATAAGACACCTAAGAAACCCGTCTACCTTGGACAACGATTCCTGCGGAACATCAGTCTTGAAATGCTTTCAGAATACATCGACTGGCAACCGTTCTTCCGCGTCTGGGATTTACCGGGTTCTTACCCAGCACTACTGGATGACCCAGAACACGGAGAGCAAGCACGCAAAGTATTTGCCGACGGAAAGGCTATGTTGGATAGGCTCATCAAATCGCAGGCACTCACAGCCAATGCTTCCCTTGCATTGATGCCTGCCAACCGTGTCGGTGACGATGATATTGAAATCTATTCAGATGAAACACGCTCTGAAGTCGCTTTCACGTATTATTGCGTTCGCCAGCAGGAAGAAAAACCCGTTATCAAGGGTTCCCAGCATCCTCATATGAGCCTAGCAGACTTCATTGCACCCAAAGGCACGCCGGACTACCTTGGACTCTTTGCGGTAACTGCAGGTGTCGGCATTGAAAAATGGCTCGAGGCGTATAGCAAAGAAAATGATGACTACAACAGTATCATGCTCAAAGCCATCGCTGACCGTTTGGTTGAAGCCCTCTCTGAATACTTACATAGCCTGGTTCGGAAAGACTTATGGGGATATTCACCCGATGAGGCATTCTCCCCTGCAGAACTCAGGACGATGCCATACCAAGGCATCCGACCTGCGCCAGGCTACCCCACCTGCCCTGAACATACCGTCAAAGGCGATATATTCAAACTCCTGAAGGCAGACCAAATTGGCATGACCCTGACTGAAAACTATGCGATGCTACCAACAGCCTCCATCATCGGCTTCTACTTTGCACATCCTGATGCAAAATATTTTGCAATCGGCAAAATCGGAGAAGACCAGGTCGACGACATGGCCAAACGTCGGCATGTATCCAAGGACGACCTTTCAAAATGGCTTGCCCCCATGTTGCGGTAACTCGTCCCACAATTGATTGACAACAAGATGACACAATCCATCCGTTACGCCATTGAACCTGTTGACCCCAGCGGCCACCTGTTCCATGTTGACCTGATGGTCACCCATCCAACTCCAGAAGGCCAACGCTTCGCTCTGCCAACTTGGATTCCGGGCAGCTACATGATCCGCGAGTTTTCACGGAACATCATCCAAATAGAAGCGACCTGCGATGACATCCCCGTCCTCTTAGTAAAACTAGATAAGAACCATTGGCAGGCATCCCCTTGCGACGGTCCGTTGACCATCAGCTATGACGTCTATGCCTGGGACCTTTCTGTCAGGACAGCTCACCTAGATCCAACACATGGCTTTTTCAATGGCTCGAGTGTCTTCCTTGAAGCAATGGGCAACACAGACTGTCCTTTGGTCATCGACATCAGGCGTCCCTTTGGGGAATGGGCAGACAACTGGAAAGTCATGACAGCCCTTCCCGAACTGGAAGCCAAACGCTATGGTTTTGGCACTTACCGCGCCAGTAATTATGACGAGCTGATTGATTCCCCTGTTGAAATGGGAACCTTCGCCCAAGGACAGTTCGAGGCACATGGCACCTTACATGAGATCGCAGTAACTGGGCGCGTACCAAACCTCGATATGGCACAGCTTCAGAAAGACCTCAAAACCATCTGTGAAAGCGAGATTGCCTTTTTCGAACCAGACACCAAACGTTCGCCTGTTGATCGGTATGTCTTCCTCATCATGGCTATCGGAAACGGTTACGGAGGACTAGAGCACCGTGCCTCAACGGCACTCCTGTGTGCACGTGACAATCTACCCAATACTGCAAGTCCCGAAACACCGGGTAAATACTCTGAAGGTTACATACGCTTTCTAGGTCTGTGCAGCCATGAGTATTTCCATACATGGAACGTAAAACGCATTAAGCCGACTTCCTTTATCCCCTATCACCTTGATGCGGAAGTCGATACCCGAATGTTGTGGCTCTTCGAAGGATTCACCAGTTATTACGATGACCTGATTCTCTTAAGAAGCGGTCTGATTGATGCGCCCACCTACCTGAACCTTGTTGCAAAGACCATCACAGGCGTCATGCGTGGCAAAGGATACCTGAGACAGAGTATCTCCGATGCTGGTTTTGACGCATGGATCAAATATTACCGGCAGGATGAGAACTCGCCGAACGCCTTGGTCAGCTATTACACTAAGGGCTCGTTAACTGCTTTGCTACTAGACCTGAACATCCGCCGTATCACAGAGAACAGAAAATCCCTAGATGATGTCATGCGCACGTTGTGGCAGCGCTTTGGCAGGCCTTTTGATAATGGACAGCCGCTTGGCCTGACCGACGAAGATGCCAAAGCGGTTCTGGAAGAAACAGCAGGGACTGACTTTACGGACTTTTTCAACCGCTATATCTATGGCACGACCGTCCTGCCGCTACGTGAGACATTCGCAGATTTTGGCATCTCCCTAGAAAACACCATCAAAGACCGCAAACCTCGCCTGAATGCCCGTCTCAGGCAACAGGGCGGAGACTGCATGGTAGCCAATGTCTATGAAAATGGCACAGCCCATTTTGCAGGGATTGCCGCTGGCGATGTCCTACTTGCCATCGATGGACTACGCGTTTCAGCCGATGGCAAATCGGTTGACAGCCAACTGTCACGGTATGCTTTGGGCGATACCATCACCATCCACGTGTTCCGCCGCGACGAGCTAATTGAACTGCCTGCAACACTAATCAGTGAGGAAGCACCAGACTACAAGCTTTCAACCAACACGTCCGCAGATGAAAGTAGCCTCCTTGCAAGGAAGGCCTGGCTGGGTAGCTGAAACAGGCTCAAGCAAACAACCGTTCCAACTCTTCACCAGGTTCTGCTACACGCATAAACGCTTCGCCAACCAGGAAAGCATTAACTTGATTGTTCCGCATCACTGCAACATCATCAGGTGTCCTAATGCCGGATTCTGTAACAACAATCCGATCTGTCGGTACCATTGGTAACATATCCAAAGTATGCTGGATTGACGTTTCAAATGTCCTGAGATCCCGGTTGTTAATGCCCATTAGCGGCGTCTTAAGCTTTAATGCCCTTTCCAATTCCTGTGGGCTGTGAGACTCAACTAAAACATCCAAACCCAAACCGAATGCACATGCCTCCAGTTCCGCCATCTTCGCATCACTCAAAGCGGCAACAATCAACAGGATGCAGTCCGCCCCCCAAGCTGCAGCCTGATAAACCTGATAGGAATCAACAATGAAATCTTTTCGCAGAACAGGCAACATACAGGCATCCTTTACCTCCTGAAGATACGTCGGATGACCTTGGAAAAACGTTATGTCAGTAAGTACTGACAAACATGTAGCGCCATGTTTTTCATAGCTTTTTGCAATTCTCGCAGGATGAAAATCCGATCTGATGATGCCTTTTGAGGGAGATGCTTTCTTCACTTCAGCAATAACCGCAGCCCCCCCATCGGCAATACTGCGCCTAATTGCCTCAGCAAAACGCCGACGGTTCTGGCGGAGCAGAGGGTTGTCCTCAACCTGCTGCTTTAGGGCTGTAAAGGGCAGCTGGCGCTTCGCTTCTTCAATCTCAGTGCCCTTGACTTCAAGTATTCTATTAAGGATATCCGACATCTCTTTCTCCACACATGCAAAATCAGGCAAACTGACGCGTAAATGAAACCAAATCGTTTAGTTTGCGTTTCGCCGTTCCATCGCCCAAAGCACGCTGCGCCCGCTTCAATCCTTCTGCAATCGATGGAGCAAGTCCAGCCGCATAGAGAGCTGCCCCCGCATTTAAAGCCACAATATCTGATGCCGGCGAAGACCTACCATCCAATACATCCAAAATGATTTCCTTGGATTCTTCGGCACTGGATACCTTGAAATTCCGGCTCGCATACATCCGCAGGCCAAAATCCTCCGGATGGATGTCATATTCGCGAACCGTGCCGCCAATCAGTTCGCCAACCTGGGTGGAAGCCCCCAATGAAATCTCATCGAGATTGTCTCGTCCCCAGACTACCAGTGCCCGCTTGAGCCCAAGCCGCTGCAAGACACGGATCTGGATACCCACCAAATCAGAATGGAAAACTCCCATCATCATATTGGCTGCGGACGCAGGATTAGTTAGAGGCCCTAAGATATTGAATACCGTCCGTACGCCTAATTCCTCCCGAACTCCCTTAACATGACGCATAGCACTGTGATGGGCCGGCGCATACATAAAACAAAGACCCGTTGACTCTAGGCAATGGACTATCTGTTCAGGGGACAAGGCCAGATTGACACCCAAAGCCTCCAATACATCCGCACTGCCCGAAGAAGACGAAACACTCCGGGAGCCATGTTTAGCCACTTCTGCACCGCAAGCCGCAGCAACAAACATCGCTGTCGTTGAGATATTAAATGTCTGCGCACCATCCCCCCCTGTACCCACGATATCCAATAACTTTTCTGGGTGTCTTACCGGCACCTTCAGGGAAAATTCACGCATTATTTCTGCCATTGCCGCAATTTCCCCAACCGATTCCTTCTTGACACGAAGCCCTATAGCCAGAGCCGCTACTTTAACAGGAGACATTTCACCGCTCATCACCTGCCTGAACAGATCAAGCATCTCGTCATGGAAAATTTCACGATGTTCAATACAACGAACCAAAGCCTCACGTGCTGAAATGCTAGTCATCATGCTTTCCTTTCAAGAAAGTTCTTCAGCTGTTCGTGCCCATATTCGGAGAGAATGGATTCTGGATGGTATTGCACCCCTTCAATGTCATATTCCCTGTGACGGATTCCCATGATTTCACCATCTACTGTCCATGCTGTGACTTCCAAGCAATCGGGCAAACTATCACGGTCGATTGCCAGTGAATGGTAACGTGTTACCGTAAAAGGACTAGGCAACCCTGCAAATACGCCAACACCTTTATGAAACACCTGGGACACCTTTCCATGCATAACCTGTTTAGCAAGAACGATTTTCCCGCCGAAAGCGGCACCTATCGACTGATGGCCAAGGCACACGCCAAATATCGGTTTCTTTCCCGCAAAATGTTTCAGAACAGCCATAGAAATGCCTGCTTCATAAGGCGTTTTGGGACCAGGAGAAATACAAATGTGATCCGGATTCAATTTCTCAATCTCTTCAATCGTAATTCGGTCATTGCGATAAGTTCTGACATCAGCGCCCAGTTCGCCGAAATACTGAACGATGTTATATGTAAAAGAATCGTAATTGTCTATCATGAGTAACATGACTGCCACCTTTTAGCTTGAGATATGACACAAATCCGCCGGAAAAGTCCAGCGCAGGGTGAATTTTGGGAAGTCGCGCAAGAGCGCAGAAAGATTAGGCTTTTGGCATACGCCAACGCCAACGCAAAGGAATCAGATAGATGGAAGATAAAATTGCTTTATACATATGCTGGGAATTATTGCCCAAGACTCGGCGATTGGCAAGCCTTAAGAATCATCTGTTGTCTTCCCCACCGTCTTCGTCTTCTTGCCTGGAAGGGACACGGTAGGATTCTGCCGCCCATGCACCTAGGTCAACCTGACGGCATCGATCAGAACAAAAAGGCCGGAATGGGCTTTCCTCATTCCATGTGACCGGCCTACCACAGATTGGACATTTGACCGTCAAAACCATACACCCTCACACAATCTCGAAACTTACAAATGCAACCCGTTTGCCATCTTCAGGTAAATCACGTGTAACCGTGACACTTCTTTGAGTATCTCATTGGGTTCACGGTCATTGACAATCACGTCATCGGCCTTGGCAAGTCGTTTCTCTCGTGATGCCTGCGCTGCAATAATGGCCTGAGCCTGTTCCCTGGAAAGGGCGCTACGCTGCATCACTCGCTGGATCTGCAGTTCCACAGGACAATCAACAACGAGAACGCGGGTACCCATCCCCTGCCAAACAGGCAAATCAAGCAGAAGCGGATTAGCAAAGATAACATAGTCACCCGTCGCATCCTTTGCCTGCTGGAAGCAGATATCCCGGATTAAAGGATGCAGGATTGCCTCGAGCCTTAAGCGTTCCGGAGGATTTCCAAAAACCCGTTCACGCATCTTAGCCCGATCCAGCGCCCCGTCTGCTGTGATGAAATCGTCACCAAAAGCATCCCGTATGGGTTCAATCCCAGCACCACCTGACACCGTCAACCCCCGGGAAACAACATCTGCATCGACAATAGAAGCACCCAATTGCGAAAAAATGTCCGATACAAACGTCTTACCGCTACCGATACCGCCCGTCAAACCAATTGAAAAATGCGTGTAATCCATCATCTTTCCCAAATCACGATAAGATGAAAGCAACCTGATCCTGTATACCTGCCGTTGGCGGATTCGAAAAACCGCCTTTTACGAAACGCGTCATCCGACCAATCAGGCAGTTCATCAGCAGGTTACTGCGCATGATTGCCGATTTTTCATCAAGATGGGATTCCTGCGTAGCCGCAAGCCGCATCGATTGGCGCAACGTCAGTTCAATCCTATCGAAAAACTGGTTCATTCGTTTCTGTAGACGCGGATTTTCATAGATTAATGCGTCGCCCATCATTACCCGGGTCATCCCCGGGTTTCTTTCCGAAAATCCCAGCAACAGACGCACAATATTACGGACTTGGGTAAGGCCGCGTTCCTCATTCTCGCAGATACGGTTGATAACACTAAACACACCGGATTCGATGAATTCAATCAACCCTTCGAACATCTGAGCCTTACTCGCAAAATGCCGGTACAGCGCCGCTTCAGAAATCCCGACTTTAGCTGCCAATGCCGCTGTGGTCACTTTCATGCCCTGCGGTTCTTCAAGCATCATCGCCAAGGCCTGAAGGATCTGCTGTTTGCGCTCTCCTGATTTTTTCCTTACCATACTATTTGACCTACTTCACTACGTTAACCCTTACCAGCCAACGAACAGAACCAATTCGGGTATCGACATAAGACTGCCGCCCAGATGCAATTTTCCTGCCAGGATGTGCATAGGCATGATGAGACTGAAAACTTCGGTTCAAGTACTGCGTGACAAGCACGGTTTTCATGCCCGTTATTTTAGCCGCTTTCAGGCTCCGAATATCATCTTCCACAAGGATGCACCGGGATGGACTGACCTTAAGCTTGGCAGGCAAATGCCAAAAGAAACGCCGTGATGGCTTCGGTGTATACCGCCCCGCCAAGCACATCGCCTCAATGGAAATAATATTGTCGAAAAAGGGTACAAGTCCTAAAATCTTCAAGACCTGCCTGGCATACGTTACGGATGAATTCGTCAACAATATTTTCTTACCTGGTAGCTTTCGGAAAATACGTCTAAGACCCTTTTCAGCGTGAATCAATGAAGGCAGATCATCAAAACAATGAGCCGCCTTCAAGAACTGTGTCGCCTTATCACAAGGCATCTGGCTAATTCCCAGCAATGTCGCACCATAACGCCGCCAGAAAACCTGCCGCAGTGCATCTGCCTGTGCATCGGAGAGCCTGGTACTTCCCTGTGAAAGGTTCGATGCAATCCAATTATTCATATTCCGGCTAATTTGGGGGAAAACCTCAAGAGCCGCATCGTGAAGGGTGTTATCAAGGTCAAAAAGCCAGACAGGGGGTTTCTCCAGCGTCATGGTTCAGTACTTTGAAAGAACCCCCGTAGGGCGCATGGCCAAACGGGGGTTTTATGCATCAGAGCTCTAAATTGCCAATCCCGGCTCTTTATCTCCGTTTTGTCTTGGATGTCACTGGCTTGGACTGTGCAGCCGCAGCCTGTTCTTCGGCAACCATCTTATCGGCCTGCTTGTTGATATAGTAGTGATGTGCAATCGACAGCACGTTATTAACAAGCCAATACAGCACTAGCCCAGCCGGGAAGAAAAAGAACGTGATCGAGAAGGCAATCGGCACAAACATCATGATCTTTGCCTGTGTTGGATCTGGCGGAGGCGGGCTCATCTTCTGCTGCAGGAACATGGTACCAGCCATCAGAACCGGGAGGATATACCATGGATCCGGTGCAGCCAGATTCTGGATCCAACCAAGCCACGGTGCATTACGGATTTCAATCGACGCTAAAAGCACCCAGTACAGAGACAGGAACACAGGAATCTGGACAATCATCGGTAAACACCCGCCCGCCGGATTGATCTTTTCGCGCTTGTAGAGGCTGATCATTTCCGTCTTCATGGCCTGAGGATCATCCTTGTAGCGTTCTTTCATACGCTGAATGACCGGCGTGAACTTACGCATCCTGGCCATGCTCTTGTACCCCATGTGGGACAGTGGGGACAGTACCAGTTTAATCAGGATAGTCAGGATGACAATCGTCCAACCCCAGTTATGCACCTCGTCCTGGATACGGTTCATCAGCCAGAAAATCGGTTTTGCAACAACCGTCAGGAAACCATAGTCCTTAACCAAATCTAAACCGGGTGCTGCTTTCTCAAGCATCTTGGTATCCTGCGGTCCCATATAAAGGACAGTGTCATTGGAGACCGTTTGCTGGGGCTGGATCATCGCACCACCTTCGGTGACCTGGAGTTCCGTACCCACGCAGTAAAGGTCTTCACCCAATTTCTTCGCATAATTTTCGCGGTTCAATCCGTCTGTTGGGATGAACGCAGAAACGAAGTAATGCTGAACCATCGCAATCCAACCATTTTTGGTATCACGGACGAATTTCTCACCTGTGCCGTTTTCGGTCAGATTGTCGAACTTAAGTTTCTGGAACTTTTCTTCCCCAGAGTAGACTGCAGGCCCCGTAAAGGTACTGACGAACCGCGACTGCCCTTCCGGACGGCTACTGTCACGAACCAACTGCATATAGAGTTTGGCATTAATCGGTTCGCCGCTTAGATTAGTAATCTGGTGATTGACATCAACTGTATAGCTGCCACGCTTAAACGTGAGGGTTTTTACCAAACGAACACCATTTTGGGTTGCATCCATGACAACCTTGACTTCATCTTTCCCATCTTCCAAGGTGAAATTACCAGGATGGATATTGAAATGGGTAGCATGGTTTGGATAAAGACCACCCGAGAGCCCTGTCTGCGCCAGATAGACACGTGGCGGGTTATTCTCAAACAGCACCATGTCTTTTTGGAAATCATTATCAGGATACTTCAGCAATTCAAGGTTCTGGAATACACCACCATTAGCATTGATTGCCAGTTTAAAGACATCAGTCTGGACGGTAATGACGTCTGACAAAGCTTGACGTTTTGCTTCTTCCTGCTTGGTTTTTTCTGCTTCTTCATTGGCCTTGGTCACCTTTTCCATTGGGAGTCCAGCAGGCTCAGCCGTTTTCGCTTCTTCCTTCTTGTCGGTGCTGCGGTAACTGAAAATCAACGAAGAGCCGCCGTTATAGACAACCCAGTTGTCCCAGAGCATAAACAACGCAATGAGCAGGATGATAATCAGAGTCGTGCGTTTTTTGACGTCCATAATTGTCAGGTTTGTGTATCAACTGCTGTTTTTCTTAAACCATTTCCCACAACGGCACTCCCACCCCTTTTTCGGGACAGGATCGTAACCGCCAGGATGGAAAGGATGGCACTTCAACAGGCGTATCAATATCAGGAAAATGCCCTTAATGCAACCATGCACCGAAAGCGCCTGGATGGCATAAGCAGAGCACGTTGGATAAAAACGGCAGTTTGGTCCCAAAAGCGGACTGATTCCCAACTGATAACCCCTTATCAAGAGAATGAAGAGGCTTTTCAGCGGTGAACTCAGAAAGCCTTTGATGAAGCTTTCTTTTCCTGTGCCGTTACGCATATCCTTACGAGCTGAATCAATTCCTTATGCAAGGGCTGCCTCAAGTAAGATCCCGTAGCTGGTTGGGTTCGCTTGCAGACAGATGCTGATAAACGGATTAAACAATCCATACTAGGCAAGACAGTCTGCCTGAAAACCTCCCTACAAAGACGTTTCACCGTATTCCTGGTTACTGCCCTTGGTGCAAACCGCTTGGCTACCACAATCCCAAGACGCGCCCTATTGAGCCGGTTGGGACGAGCATACATCACAAAATGTTGGGTTCTTGCACAGGGACGCATACGAAAAACGGATGAGAAATCATCCGTTTTGCGAAGTCGCCGACCGGAAGGAAATGCCCCGTTCACACAATCAGCTTCAATGTTGCCCGCTTAGACTGCCAAGCGTTTACGGCCTTTGGCACGTCGTGCATTCAATACGGCACGGCCATTCTTGGTTGCCATACGAACACGGAAACCGTGGGTACGTTTGCGACGGACAACGGATGGTTGGTAAGTACGTTTCATGATGGTCTCGCTAATTAATCAGCTAATAAATTCCGGTTTCGGTACTTCCAGTGAGGACAAGCATATTGCCACCAACGGCAACTGGTTCCAAACAGAGCACCACCTTAAGCGTAAGGAATCAAGAATTAAACCGTATCATGCTATGTTCTGTCAATAGCAAATACGAGACTTTGCCAAAATCTTCTAAAAAAATAGGCTTTCCTGTGGATAACTTGTCTTTTTCAGGGTAGAATCGGACTTTATAGTTAACGAATTTCTGACTGAAAAATCCCTATAGCTACAATGTTTTCCTCTTTCAGGAAACTTGATGCTAGGTATGTTTTTTCGCCTAATCTCGAAGCCATTTTATCGCTAAACCATGGAATCACTCTGGCAAAATTGCCTCTCCCAGCTTGAAAAGGAAGTAGCCGAACGGCAATACGCCACATGGATTAAACCACTAACCCTAGTGGAATACCATGACGGACTACTGCACATTGCCGCCCAGAATTTCATGAAACGAGATTGGGTCAAACAGGAATTCGCTCCACGCATTGAAGAAATTGCCTCTGGTATCGCTGGGTTCCCTGTCACTGTCCAAATCTCTGTAGCCAAGAGAAAAAACCCAACCAAACAGCCAGAGGGTTCGAAGTCTCCCCTCCAGCCAACACACCAAGACAAACCCGAAAACGCACCATTGTCCAACATTGACCTAGACGATTCAGCCCAAGAAAGGCTCCTCAACTCAGGCATCAACCCAGAGATGACTTTTGACAATTTTGTGATGGGTAAGGCAAACCAACTGGCACGAGCGGCAGCCATTCAAATTGCAAACAATCCTGGAACAGCCTACAACCCACTTTATTTATTTGGCGGTGTCGGCCTAGGTAAAACCCACCTAATCCAAGCCATCGGCAACCAGGTTCTCAAACAACGCCCCTCTGCAAAGATTCGCTACATTCACGCAGAACAGTACATAAGAGACGTAGTGAGCGCTTACCAACGTCAGGATTTCGACGGCTTCAAACGCAACTACCATTCGTTGGATATGCTACTCATTGATGATATCCAGTTCTTTGCCGGCAAAAACAGAACCCAGGAAGAATTTTTCTACGCATTTGAAGCACTGATTGCTGCACGCAAGCAAATCATCATTACCAGTGACACCTATCCACAGGATATTGACGGTATGGAGAGCCGTTTGACGTCGCGTTTCGCTTCGGGTCTGACAGTTGCCATTGATCCACCAGAACTGGAAATGCGTGTTGCCATCTTAATCAAGAAGGCCGCACAGATGGGCGTCATTCTAAATAACGATGTGGCTTTCTTTATTGCTAACCTGCGCCAGACTAATGTCCGTGAACTGGAAGGATCGCTCAGTACGGTTGTCGCACATTCGCGGTTCATGAACCAAGAAATTACAGTCGACCTGGCTAAGGAAGTATTGAAAAGTACCATTCCTTCCAACTTGGTTTCGGTCGAGGACATCCAGAAATCTGTTGCTGAGTATTACCGGATCAAGGTTGCAGACATGTATTCCAAGCGCCGTCCTGCCAACATTGCCCTCCCCCGCCAGATTGCGATGTACCTTGCCAAAGAACTGACGCAGAAAAGTCTGCCTGAGATTGGCGAGCTTTTTGGAGGACGCGACCATACAACTGTCCTGCACGCAGTGAAAAAGATTACCAAAGAAAGACAGAAAAACATCAAACTCAACCATGAGCTCCATGTGCTTGAGCAGACCCTTAAACGCTGAAATCCACAATGGGATGACAGATTTTGATAAACGAAGAAGAATGATATCCAAGGAGTTACTATGCAATTGGTAAAAACCGGCCGCGATGAGGTCCTCCGCCCCCTGCAAATTGTCAGCGGCATTGTGGAACGCCGTCATACATTGCCGATTCTCTCCAACGTCCTCATCAGGAAACAGGGCAATGATGTCTCTTTCCTGGCAACGGATACAGAAATCCAAATCATCACCCATGCTCCAATAGGTACGGATGAAGAAGACATCACCACTACTGTCTCCGCTAAAAAACTCTTGGATACCCTGCGCTCCCTGCCGGACGATTCAAATGTGAGCCTTTCGTTAAACGACAAGAAAATGGCCATAGCAGGTAGCGGTTCTCGCTTCCAACTCCAGACCCTTCCAGGCGATGATTTCCCGATTGTTAACCAGCCTGAGGAATTTCTCGGTTCCATCTCTTTACCCCAGAAGGATTTCAAAGAACTGCTTGGCATGGTTTCCTTTGCCATGGCACAGCAAGATCTCCGCTATTATCTCAATGGCGTACTACTCCAATTCGTCGAAGGAAAAATCAATGCCGTAGCAACCGATGGACACCGTTTGGCCACCTGCTCAATCCAGTCTAGCGATGAAACGCTGAAACAGGATCTGATCATCCCGCGTAAGACCGCAATCGAACTGCAACGCCTTCTGGAAGACAATGAGACACCCGTCAAAATCGACTTCGCAAAAACGCAAATCCGCTTCACCTTTGGTTCCGTAGAACTGATTTCCAAACTGGTGGAAGGTAAATTCCCGGATTACACACGCGTCATTCCACAGAATTATGACCAGAAATTTGCCATCGGCAGGGATTCCTTGCAACGAGCTCTCCAGCGTGCTGCCATTATGACCACCGAAAAATACAAGGGCATCCGTTGGATCCTTGCTCCTGGAAGTCTTAAAATCAGCTCGACCAATGCTGACCAGGAAGAAGCAGTCATTGAACTTGAAACCGCATTCAATGGTGAAGGCTTTGAAATCGGCTTCAACATTACCTACCTGATCGATGTCGTAGCCGCACTGAAAAATGACATCATCCAAATTGAAGTTAAAGACGGGAACTCTTCAGTCCTGATAACCATCCCCGACAACAGCAGCTTCAAATATGTTGTGATGCCAATGCGCATCTAAAACAGGAACGGTATACCAAGATTCGATAGCTACAGTATTTTTAAGGAAAGCTTTTCCATGCCACAGACAGAAACAGACCCAAAAAAATACGGGGAAAGTGAAATCAAGATACTAGAAGGCCTTGAAGCTGTCAGAAAACGGCCAGGGATGTATATTGGTGATACATCTGATGGAACCGGTTTACACCACCTCGTTTTCGAAGTGCTCGACAACTCTATTGATGAGGCTTTAGCCGGGTTCTGTTCTGAAATTCAGGTTACATTGCACAGTGACAACTCTGTCTCCGTCACAGACAACGGCCGCGGCATCCCAACTGGTATCAAGTTTGATGACAAACATGACCCCAAACGTAGCGCTGCTGAAATCGTGATGACAGAACTCCATGCTGGTGGCAAGTTTGACCAGAATGCTTACAAAGTTTCTGGCGGCCTGCACGGTGTCGGTGTTTCCTGTGTCAATGCGCTGTCAACTTTGCTGAAGCTCACCATCTGGCGCGACGGCAAAGAACATTACATGGAATTCGAGCGTGGCCTGCCTATTCGCACACAAACCCAAATCATCAACGGTGTGGAATGCGCACCGATTAAGGAAATGGGCCCATCCGACCGTCAAGGGACACGCGTCCGATTTTGGCCTGATGCCACGATTTTCAGCACTGTCGAACTGCAGTATGACATCCTAGCACGTCGGATCCGCGAACTCTCCTTCCTGAACAACGGTGTCCGCATCCGACTCCTAGATCAAAGAACTGGCAAGGAAGAAGTTTTTGCTTATGAAGGCGGTACCCGCGGCTTCGTCGAGTACATCAACCGTGGAAAGAATGCTATCCATCCAACCATCTTCCAGGCAACAGGAGAAAGGATTAGTGAACAGGGAACGCCCGTTACCGTCGATATTTCGATGCAATGGAACGATTCCTATAATGAGCAGGTACTGTGCTTCACAAATAACATCCCGCAACGGGATGGTGGAACCCACCTGACGGGGCTTCGTTCCGCCATGACTCGGGTCATCAACAGCTATATCAAGGACAATGGCCTAGACAAAAAGGCTAAGATTGACACCACTGGGGACGATATGCGAGAAGGTCTCACATGCGTCCTTTCAGTCAAGGTACCAGAACCAAAATTCAGTTCGCAGACAAAAGACAAACTGGTTTCCTCCGAAGTGCGCGGCCCAGTAGAAGATATTATTACAAAAACACTTACTGACTTCCTGCAAGAAAAACCAAACGATGCAAAAATCATCTGCACTAAGATTGTAGAAGCAGCACGTGCCCGCGAAGCTGCACGGAAAGCAAGGGAATTGACTCGCCGCAAAGGCGTGCTAGATGGCCTTGGACTCTCTGCAAAACTCGCTGACTGCCAAGAAAAAGATCCAGCACTATGTGAATTGTACCTAGTGGAAGGCGACTCTGCAGGAGGATCCGCCAAACAGGGAAGAGACCGGAAATTCCAGGCCATCCTGCCGTTAAGGGGGAAAGTCTTGAATGTTGAGAAAGCACGCTTTGAAAAGATGCTTTCCTCAGAACAAATCACCACCCTTATTGCAACGCTTGGTACGAGCATTGGACCTGATGAATTCAACATTGACAAACTGCGGTATCATCGCATCATTATCATGACCGATGCTGACGTAGACGGTGCACATATCAGGACACTGCTACTCACACTCTTCTACCGCCAGATGCCGCAACTGATTGAGCGCGGCTATGTCTATATTGCGCAACCTCCTCTTTATAAAATCAAAAACGGCAGAGATGAACGTTACCTGAAGGATGATCTGGAAGAAGCAAACCACATGATGGATATCGCTCTTCAGAATGCCTCCCTCATCCCTCAGGATAGTGGTACGCCAATTACAGGTGAACGCCTCAAGGAAATGGCTGACCGTCATACCGTTGCTTACAACATCATCGGACGTCTTGCGCGCCTTATTGGACAAGATGTCCTGGCAGCTATTATGGATGGAGTCTGTTTAAGGCTTGATTCAATCGAAAACGCTAACGAGTCTGCGTTACAGTTATCGAAATCTCTTAACAATCCCAACACCGCTGTTGAAGTCACAAGAGACAGCAATGGCAATCCTGCTCTTGCTATCAAACGCACCAATTACGGCAATGTCCACGTGACACAGATTGACCGCGACTTCACAGAAGGTAATGACTATCGGCTTCTAGAACAAGCGGCAGCTGACTTCAAAGCCCTTATTGGTAGCGGCGCTACAATCTGCCGCGGAGAAGGCGACAAGAAACGCCAGCTAACGGTGCGCAGTTTCCACCAAGCCATGCAATGGCTGCGTGAAGAAGCGGAAAAAGGAGTCTCAAAGCAACGCTACAAAGGTCTTGGCGAAATGAACCCAGAACAACTTTGGGAAACCACCATGGATCCAGCCTCCCGCCGTATGCTGCGTGTCCGCATTGAGGATGCCATTGAGGCAGACCGGATTTTTACGACCCTCATGGGTGAAGAAGTCGACCCTCGCCGCAAATTCATTGAAAGTAACGCACTCTTAGCTGGGAACATTGATATCTGATCGGAGTTGTATCAGAAACAACTCTTCTTCTGATTGCAACAGCTTGAATTTCCCTTTGATTCGGGCAGTACTTTAGCAGTACTGCTCACATTGGACTGCTGAATATTCAAATAGGCTGTGTTCTTTCAATCAACCAATCCCTTGCCTTTATGGCAATCCTCGGTAGCAGTTTCTCCCTAACACCAGCATGATAACTGTTTAACCACTCACGCTCAGCAACATCCAGTAACCCGACTTCAATACAACGTGTATCAATTGGGCATTGTGTTAATGTCTCAAACTGCAGGAAATCACCAAAGTCCGTCTTTTCGCCTGCTATGGCTGCAGACAAGTTTTCAATACGGATTCCCCATTTTCCAGGGCGATAGATACCCGGTTCTATTGAGGTCACCATTCCCTCTTCTAGCGTGTTATCAGGCTTATTCCTTCCCCGATAAGAAATAGCTTGTGGTCCTTCATGAACATTCAAGAAATAGCCTACCCCATGGCCTGTTCCATGACCGAAGTCTAACCCTTTATCCCATAATGGCTTTCTTGCAATGGAATCCACAACCGGCGCAGGAACAGACCGGGGAAAGTGTGTTGTAGACAAGGCAATCACACTTTTCAGAACCACTGTGAAATCACGTTTTTGTTCCTTAGACGGAACACCAACAGGAATAACACGGGTCATATCTGTTGTTCCCCTTAAGTACTGTCCCCCCGTATCAATCAAGAGCAATCCATTGTTTTTAATAATAGAAAAGGACTCCTTAGATGCTTGGTAGTGAGGAAGTGCTGCGTTTTCATTGAATCCTGCTATAGTTCCAAAGCTCGGTGATATATAGTCTTCACGTCTCGATCTGCATACCTCTATCTTTTCTGCAACTGTCACCTCAGATATAACAACCCCCCTTTCTTGTACTTCATCAAACCATGCTTGAAATTCACAGAATGCGGCACCGTCATCTATCATGACATCACGAATAAAGTCCAATTCAGCTGGCGCTTTCTTTGCCTTCATCAAAGAAATGGGGCTTATTTTTTCTACAACCTTTACTCCCTTAGGGAATTGAGAAACCATCTCCCACGAGGTGTATTGTGGGTCAATCAAGAGGGCTGTATTCCCTTCTAATTCTGAGATGGTCTGCATGACGCTTACATAAGGAACAATTTCAATACCTTCTCCAATTAATTTCTGTTGGACTGTGTATGGGATCTTTTGTTCCGATATAAAGAGTCTGACACTTTGTAGCCCAACTAAGAGGTAACTTACAAACACAGGGGTATACTCTATGTCATTTCCCCTGAGATTCAAAAGCCAAGCTATCTCATCTAGGCTACCAGTGAACATCCACTCTACACCTTCCTCTTTCAGCCTATCCTGTATCCGGGCAATTTTTTCCTTGCGTGTAAGGGCACAATACTTCTCCATATGCTCGAAAACTATCCCATCAGGCATCGGTGGTCGATCTGACCATGTTTCTTCTATAGGACTGGTCACGGAAATGAGCGATATTGTCGACATCTCCAATTTTGACCTTAGCTCCCGTTCCTGTTTGATGGAAATTAACCGCCCATCTATCCCTACTTTTGTTTCTGCAGGAAAATAAGAAACAATCCAATCTCCGTAATCCCTATGACCTGCCCCCAGCAATTTACATATCTCAATTTCTGTACCAGCCAGTTCTTTTTCTGCTTGCACCCAATAGCGGCTATCTACCCATAATGAGGCTCGCTCCTTTCCAACAACGAGTATTCCAGCTGATCCTGTAAATCCTGAATAGTATTCTCGGCACTTCCAATGGTCAGGTATGTACTCTGATAAGTGGGGGTCGGTACTGGGCACTATCAATACATCAACTGATGCCCTTTTCATTGCTTTACGTAAATTTTGGATACGGTCTTTTATTTGACTGGAAGTCATCTTCATTCCTTTTATTTAATTTCTGACATTTTAACCGACACTTCTGGCACACCAAGCAAAATTAGAGTAGAAGATTTCTGTATTGGATGTTTCACGTGAAACATTGTATCCACCCATAAAAAAACAGCCGGATTATGCCGGCTGCTCTGTGGATATCTCTGTTGATAACACTTCATATTGACTGCCTAATCCTAGCAAGAAGACCATCAAGCACATCAAGATTTGCAAAATCAATAATCATCTTTCCCTTACCCTTAGTGCCCATCTTTAAACTTACTTTTGTTGTCAATAAATCTGATAGTTCTGTCTCAAGGTTCACCAAATCCTGCGACTTTGTAGCCGCCTTTTTCTGAGTATCCTTTTGTTTTTCCATCTCTGCTGCTACAAGTCTTTCAGCTTCGCGTACAGACAACCTTTTCGAAACAATCTGTGTTGCCAGTGCAATCTGTGTTGCACCATTGACAGACAGGAGTGCGCGCGCATGGCCCATTTCAATATCACCGGCCTTTAACATCGTTTGGACAGGTTCTGTCAGGTTCAACAACCGAAGCAAATTCGTTACAGCACTACGAGAGCGCCCTATAGACTGAGCTGCTTGCTCATGTGTAAAACTAAAGTCCTTAATCAATCGCTGGATACCGAAAGCTTCCTCAAGCGGATTGAGATTTTCCCGTTGGATATTCTCAATCAGTGCCATTGCTGCGGCTGACTTATCATCAACATCTTTTACAATAGCCGGAATTTCCTTAAGCCCAGCCATCTTAGCAGCACGATAGCGCCTTTCTCCAGCAATGATTTCGTACCTTTTTCCACCTTTATCATCAGAAACAGGTCTTACTAGAATAGGTTGCATGACACCCTGTTCACGTATGGATGCTATAAGGTCATTAAGAGCACCTTCGTCCATGGTAGCACGAGGTTGATACTTCCCAGACCTTAGCCTATTGATGGATAGAGACATGACAACTGGTGATTCAGACGAAAGGTTAGGACCCAATAAAGTCTCAAGTCCTCTTCCAAGACCTTTTCTTTTTTTAGCTGTTGATAACTCTGTCATTTAATAACTTCCTTGGTATGAATCATGCCATCTTTAAAGATGCCAACAGTTCCTTTGCACATTCCATGTATGCCTTGGCTCCCTTAGAAGAAGGATCGAAATCCACGCCCGGCAAACCATAAGAAGGGGCTTCTGCCATACGCACATTTCTAGGGATAACTGTTTTTAATACCCGCTTCCCAAAATGTTTTTCTAATTGTTCAGATACATGAAGTGAAAGCGTAACCCTCTTGTCAAACATGACTCTAAGCAAAAGCAAACCAATATTATTAATAGATGCATTCATATTGGAATGAACATGGCGCACAGTATTCAAAAGATCAGACAGCCCTTCCAAAGCAAAATATTCACATTGCATAGGAATAATGACACCATCCGCAGCACAAAATGCGTTCAATGTAAGCAACGAAAGGGCAGGAGGACAGTCAATTAATATAAGGTCATACTCTTCCTTTACCTCATCTAACGCTTCTTTCAATCTTTTATTTCGACGTTCAAGGTTTACCATTTCGACTTCCGCTGCTGATAGTTCCCTATTAGCAGGCAAAATGTCGAACTGAATGACTGTTGGTCTTTGACGGACATCCTTAATGTCTGCTAAGCCTAACAGGACTTCATAAACTGATCTCTCAAGATCCAATTTTGACACACCACTTCCCATCGTTGCGTTGCCTTGTGGATCGAGATCAACAAGCAGAACCCTTTTCTTTAGATGTGCAAGGCTAGAGGCAAGATTAACTGCAGTAGTCGTTTTACCAACTCCGCCCTTTTGATTGGCAATGCAAAGTACAGCGGCCATAAGAATTTCTCACTTCAATATTCAGAATATTAAGGTCAACCTCAAAGAATAACCTTATTCCTTTGGATAATAATTAAATGACGCTGAGCTGCAAGATAAGGTACAGACAACGCAATGGTATCTTTCACTTTCCAACGAGTGTCAAGGTTACTTACTTCACTCTCAGGAATCAATCCTTTCATTGCGTAAAAGCTCCCGTTTTCAGCCAGTAAGTGTGAAGACAAAGCTATAAAGTCTTTAATACTTGAAAAAGCTCTCGACACTATTCCATCAAACCTATAATCAAGCTGAAGGTCTTCAACTCGGCCTGTATGGACTTTTGTATTTTTTAATCCCAACTCAATAACCGCTTGCCGTATGAAAGATGTTTTTTTGCTTACTACATCAATCATCTCTACCATAACCTGTGGACATGAAACTGCTATCACAAGCCCTGGTAATCCACCTCCTGATCCAACATCAAGTATTTTTTTACAATCTTTTACCCAAGGAATAATAGAAAGAGAATCCACCAGATGATGGGTCATCATCTGTTCTATATCTCGAATAGCAGTTAGGTTGTATACCTTATTCCATTTCTTTAATATAAATATATATTCAATCAGTTGGTTTATTTTTTCTTTATCAAGTTTAATGTTTAATTCTTTTAGTCCACTTTCGAGCTTTTCCTCTAATTCTTCTCTCCCCATCTGCCCTATTCCTTTATTTAGAAACCTTATTCCGCCCTTCCTTCAAATCCATTCTTCTTCAAATGAATAAGCAATATAGAAATAGCAGCTGGCGTAATACCTGATATGCGCGACGCCTGTCCCAAAGTTTCAGGCTTTTGTTTGTTTAGTTTCTGTTGCACTTCAATAGACAAAGCCTTCACTGTTCCGTAATCAAAGTCTTGCGGTAACTTCGTATTCTCAAAACCTGATTGGCGTTCTATCTCCCTTAACTGTCTATCAACATACCCTGCATATTTAATCTGAATCTCTACCTGATCTTTCACTTCATCTGGCATTGACTCTATCGAACACCATTGCCTTCCATCGATGCCCTTCATACCTTCTAATTTTCTATAGGTTACTCTTGGCCGTTTCAGTAGATCAGCCAGCGAATATTCTCTATCTATTGATTTTCCCAATATTCTTTCGGATTCTTCTTTTGAAAGCTGCCCAGGCTGTATCCAAGTCTTTCTCAATCTTTCTATTTCCAATGCTGTTTTTTCACGTTTAAGAGCAAACCTTTCCCACTGACTTTCCTTTACACATCCTAATCTGTATCCTGTTTCAGTCAGACGCAAATCCGCATTGTCCTCCCGGAGACTCAACCTGTATTCAGCCCTACTGGTAAACATCCTGTAAGGCTCATTCACACCACGTGTTACCAAGTCATCAACCATCACGCCAATATAAGCTTCACTTCGCTTAGGAACCCAAGCTTCATCGCCATTTAAATAACGCACAGCATTTATACCTGCCAAAATTCCCTGAGCTGCTGCTTCTTCATAACCCGTTGTTCCATTGATTTGACCAGCAAAGAAAAGCCCTTTCACTTGCCGTGTCTCAAGAGATGATTTAAGGAACCTTGGGTCATAGTAGTCATATTCAATAGCGTATCCTGGCCTTAGGATATGTGTATGTTCCAATCCTTTTATTGTTTTCAGCAATCCAACTTGGATGTCAAAAGGAAGACTTGTAGAAATCCCATTGGGATAGTATTCATGGGTATGAAGCCCTTCTGGTTCCAAAAATATATGATGTGACGACCTTCCAGAAAAGCGGTGAATTTTATCTTCTATAGATGGGCAATAACGTGGCCCTATCCCTTCAATCACCCCAGTGAATAATGGGCTACGGTCAAGACCAGAACGTATCACCTCATGTGTCTTTTCATTGGTATAGGTAATCCAACATGAAATTTGTCTAGGGTGCATAGAAGCATCGCCAATAAAGGAAAATACAGGTATTGGATCTGAATCACCTTTCTGTTCTTTCATAACAGAAAAATCAATTGTCCTTCCATCCAACCGAGGTGGTGTACCCGTTTTCAAGCGACCCTGTGGAAATGACACTTCCTTCAGAAAAGAAGACAGTGCAATAGCCGGTGGGTCACCAGAACGCCCCCCAGCATAAACATTTAATCCAACAAATAGTTTTCCATCTAAGAAAGTGCCTGCTGTCAAAATAACAGACGAAGCACTAAATTCAACACCCCCCTGCGTTACAACTCCCTTAACTTCATCTCCCTTTAAAACCAATCTGTCCACCTGGTCCTGGAAAAGAGAAAGCTTTTCCTGATTTTCAAGTGTATGCCTGATGAATTGGCGGTACAGTGAACGATCAACCTGTACACGGGTCGACCTTACAGCAGGCCCCTTGGAAGAATTAAGAATACGGAACTGGATTCCTGCCTTATCTGCAGCAAGAGCCATTATTCCGCCTAAGGCATCTATTTCCTTAACAAGGTGGCTTTTACCAATACCACCTATAGAAGGATTACATGAAAGTTGACCAAGTGTGTCAAAACTATGCGTTACCAGAAGCGTTTTTTTCCCCATCCTAGCACTTGCCAAGGCCGCTTCCGTCCCTGCGTGACCTCCACCTACTACAATCACATCGTAATGAATAGAATAAATCATAAACAACAGATGACTTCAATCAGGTTACTTAAACTAATAAAATTCTTGAAAACTATACCATCCAAAAAATGTGCCTGCGCATATTACGCCCTCAACGTTCCACGTGGAACATACAGCCCTCTTAAATTTATTCTTTTATTGAATTTTTTAGATTTCTATCGGCCATTTTATGGAATTTTTTACATAAAAAACAGGCACAAACCAAAATACAACAGCTGGCTGTGGATAGGTATGTTGATAAGCTGTTACTCACCTAGAAAAAAGAGTATGTAAGCAACAAAGCCTAAAAGTTCTTCATAAAAAGTGCTCATCTTTTCCAGAGGCTAATGTAAACACTAAGTTATTGATTAAATTTACCTAATCAGACCTATACACCGAACAAAGAACCTTTATTATTACAATTTATATATAAAAAAATTATTAAGAAAACCTATTCTTGACTGCTTTCTAACGCAACTTGAAAAGGTATGTACATCTGATAAAATAGTACCTTTACTTCATACCATTTTGATTAAAGAGAAAATATGGATTCCCAAGAACAGAAAAAAGCATTGCTGAAGAAGAATGCACTCGCTTTCCACAGCCAGCCTATTGCTGGGAAGATCAGTGTTGAACCAACCAAACAGGTTAAAGATCAGAACGACTTGGCTTTAGCTTATACCCCAGGTGTTGCATGTGCATGCGAGGAAGTAGCAGCTGATCCTCAGAATGCCTATGTTTACACAACTAAGGGCAATCTCGTCGCAGTTATTTCCAATGGTACTGCTGTTCTCGGTCTGGGTGACATTGGTGCACAGGCATCTAAACCAGTGATGGAAGGTAAAGGTGTCCTGTTTAAGAAATTTGCAGGCATCAATGTGTTTGACATTGAAATTGACGAAAAAGACCCTCAAAAGCTGGTAGACATTATCGCATCCTTGGAACCTACCTTCGGTGGTATAAACCTTGAAGACATAAAGGCACCAGAATGCTTCTTTATTGAACGCGAACTGCGTAAGAAAATGAACATTCCTGTTTTCCACGATGACCAGCACGGCACAGCTATCATCGTTGGTGCAGCTATTCTGAATGCATTGAAGGCAGTTGGTAAAACAGTAGAAAACGCTAAGCTTGTTGTTTCTGGCGCAGGTGCTGGTGCATTGGGTTGCTTGGATATGTTGGTATCTCTTGGCTTCCAGCTCAAGAATATCTGGGTATCTGATATTGCGGGTGTTGTTTACAAGGGTCGTAAAGAATTAATGGATCCTGAAAAATCGAAGTATGCTCAGGATACCGACAAGCGTACCTTGATGGATATCATCCCTGATGCTGACGTATTCCTTGGACTTTCCGCGGGTAATGTGCTGAAGCCTGAAATGGTATTGAAGATGGCGAAAAATCCAGTCATCTTTGCATTGGCAAACCCAATTCCAGAAATCCTGCCAGAAGTAGTTCATGCAACGCGCGATGATGCAATTGTTGGTACTGGTCGTTCTGACTATCCAAACCAGGTTAACAATTCACTTTGCTTCCCATACATTTTCCGTGGCGCATTGGATGTCCGTGCTAAGACAATTAACCGCGAAATGGAATTGGCTGCATTGCGTGCTATTGCAGGTTTGGCAGAGAAAGAAGTTCCAGCAGAACTTGAAGCAATGTATGGTAAGAAATTCAAATTCGGTCGCGAATATCTGATTCCTATGCAATTTGACTATCGTTTGTTGGAAACGGTTGCACCTGCGGTTGCTCAGGCAGCAATGGATTCCGGTGTTGCACAGGCTCCTATCACTGATATGGCAGCATATGTTGCAAAGCTGCACGCTATTTCTATGGAAAAGAAATAAGACATAACCGATAAAACAATGCCCTGTCGGATTGCGCGTCCTTCAGGGCATTCTTGTATGCAAATTGGCTGAATCATTTGTGAATGAGATGCCAAGAATCACCTTTCTTTTCAAGTCGGAAAGTAGCATCTTCAAAAAACTGTCCTTTCTTTTCCAAGATTGGGTGGTCTTTGCGTCCGACCAGATGCAATTCCGCTTTTGTTTCGTCTACAGAGAAAACAACATAATTTTTTGCCCAATCGATGTTGAGAGTGGAATCTTCCAATACGGTTCCTTGTTCCCAAATTCGGATACATTCTACCCTGACTTGACTCCAAGAATACCCAGCTGAGCCGATACATCCGTGTGGGTCACGGTCTGAGCCTGTCTTTTCATGTTTGGATGCAGATGTGCAACCGAATAAGACTCCTGACAAGCTCAAGATAACCAGTATTGGGCTCAGCTTTTTAATGGTTGATGACATCATCTTAAACAAGTTTCCAGGTTAGGTTTTCTCCCGCCATCAAAGGGATCACTTTGTCAGAACCAAATGGCAATGATTCAGGGATTTGCCAATCCCTCTTTTCCAAGGTGATAGTTGTTCTATTGACGGCAAGGTTGTAGAACTTTGGTCCGTTGATGGCAGTAAACCATTCAAGGTGTTCCAAGGCATTCTGTTGTTCAAAGACAGTCGCATAGAGTTCAATTGCATGGGATGCACTGTAACATCCAGCACATCCACAAGCATTTTCTTTTGCACCTTTTGCATGGGGAGCTGAATCGGTACCAGCAAAGAATCGACGGTTGTTTTGGGTCACTGCTTTAAGCAGTGCCTGTCTGTTTTCTTCTCTTTTAAGGATAGGCAAGCAATAGTAGTGTGGATGGATACCGCCTACTAGCAAGTGGTTGCGGTTAAAAAGTAGGTGTTGGGGTGTGACTGTTGCTCCAATGAAGCCTTCTGCATCGGTAACGTACTCTGCTGCAGCCTTTGTTGTTATGTGTTCGAAAACAACCTTCAAATCAGGTAGCATCTTCCTGAGTGGTATGAGCACTTTATCTATGAAAACTGCCTCCCTGTCGAATATATCAACATCAGGATCAGTGACTTCACCATGCATTAGGAGAGGAATACCTTGCTTTTGCATTTCATCTAAGGTTTTGATGCAGTTTGAAAGTGAAGTTACACCTGCGTCCGAATTTGTGGTAGCACCTGCAGGATAAAGTTTGATGCCATGGACGATGCCACTTTCTTTTGCCCTAACAATTTCTTCAGGTGGCGTGTTATCTGTCAGGTAAAGCGTCATCAAAGGTTGGAAATCAGTGTTGCTTGGTAATTGCGCAAGAATTCGTTTCCTGTATTCCGTAGCATGTTTGGTTGTTGTGATAGGAGGTTTTAGGTTAGGCATGATAATGGCACGCCTGAACTGTCTTGCAGCCTGTGTAACGGTGGACTGAAGTACTTTCCCATCACGGAGATGAAGGTGGAAATCATCAGGCTGAATAATGGTTAGTGTCTTGGTATTTTGCTGGGTCATGGTTGGCTGCCTGTCAGTTGTTCATAGGCTTATTATATTGTTTTTGTGTGATGATTTTCTTATGCATGGTGGCATCATGGTAGTTATAAAGCAGGTTGTAACAAAAACGGGTGATTTTGGCAAAACAACACTTGCGGATGGAAAGCTCGTATCAAAGTCAAATCCCAGGGTATGTGCTCTAGGGGAAATCGATGAATTGAATGCGTGCATTGGCTATGCTGTAGCACTGAACCTGCCCCAGCCAATTGGAAAAACATTGGAAGAAATCCAGAATCATCTGTTTAAAGCAAGTGGGGAAATTGCATTATCTAGTAGTACGCGTATAAGCACCCAAGAAACAGCAATGATAGAAGGCATGATAGAAAGTTTAAATGCTAACCTTCCACCATTAAGTGGTTTTGTGCGGCTTGGGGGAAGTATTCCTGCTGCACAGTTACATATTGCAAGGGCTGTATGCAGACGTGCTGAGAGGACTATTGTAAAGCTTTATGAAACGCGGCAAGCCAGTAATGAACTCGTCCGTTACATGAACAGGTTATCGGATCTGCTCTTCGTTATGGCTCGTGTAACAAACCATATCATGGGTCTAGAAGAAGAAAGAATAAAATATTAAGTAAGTACTTACTCTTCTTTCTTGTTAAATTCTATGCAGGCGTAAGCGGAATGATTATGAATAGATTCGAAATTTTCAGCTTCCAAGGAATACGCTGTAATACGATCATCGTTATTCAACATACCGGCTACATCCCTGACAAGGTCTTCCACGAATTTGGGATTATCGTAGGCATGTTCTGTCACGTATTTTTCATCAGGCCGTTTCAAAAGACCGAAGAGTTCACAAGAAGCTTGAGCTTCAATGTTTGCAATCAGTTCCTCTATAGGTAGGATTTTTCTTAGGACGGCATTGACTGTGATATGGGAACGCTGGTTGTGCGCACCATATTTGGAAATCTCCTTGGAACACGGGCAGAGGCTGGTGACAGGAACTTGAACAGAAAGGGTTGTCTTAAGCTCTCCTTTGTCAACTTCTCCTTTCATGCCAACTTCGTAGTTCATCACGCTTTTCACTCCAGAGATAGGAGCTTCTTTTGTCATGAAGAATGGGAAAAACACTTCAATCATGCCTGATTCGGCGTTTAGTGTCGTCAGCATGTCGTAGATTAACTTCGTAAAAACATCAAAATCCAATGGCGCAGCATCAAGGCTGGTGAAGTTCTCAAGCAGGTCGATAAAGCGCGACATATGGGTGCCCTTTTGATAGTCAGGCAACCGTACATACATGTTCCATGTGCCGACGGAAGGTTGGACACCATCACGTGATTGTACTCTGAGGGGATGTTTTACACCTTTTACGCCAACCTTCTGAATAGTAATCTTGCGCGTATCAATGGTATTCTGGATATCAGGTATGGTGTGTAGACCTGAATTAATACCATCATCTGATGAAGCGATACATGAGAGGCTTTCGTCAGGATTTGTATCAATGGAAGTTGGATTGCGCAAATTCATTTATCGAACCTTAATCTATAACTGATGCAAATTTTTGCATAGTATCTTACTGGCCTGTCTTCTTTTCAAGGCGTTTCCTAATGGATTTTTCAATGCCCTGTGCATCAAGCCCGTTCATTGCTAACAGGGCTTGCACATCACCATGATCAATGAAGTGATCAGGAAGACCCAGTTGAACAACGGGATTAGTGAGTCCTTCTTGTGCTAAAACTTCTAATACAGCTGAACCTGCTCCACCTGCAACAGTGCCTTCTTCAACGGTCACAATGAGGTTATGGGTTTTAGCTGTTTTGATAATCAACTCTTTATCTATTGGTTTGACAAACCGCATGTTGACGACTGTGGCATCTAGACGGTTACCGGCTTCAAGGGCGGGATTTACCATCGTACCAAAAGCTAGGATTGCCGTGGATGATCCATTTCTTAGGATATTTCCCTTGCCAATCGAAAGGGGAACATTTTCTTTTTTTATAAAAGCGCCAATGCCTGCTCCACGCGGATAGCGCACAGATGCTGGGCCTTTATGATAGTAAGCAGTAACTAACATTTGCCATGCCTCATTCTCATCACTTGGTGCCATGATGAGCATGTTGGGTATGCACCGCAAGAAAGCCATGTCGTAACTTCCTGCGTGAGTTGCGCCGTCCGCACCGACAAGGCCTGCGCGGTCAATGGCAAAGGTGACATCAAGATTTTGCAGGGCAACATCATGAATCAGTTGGTCATAGGCACGTTGCAGGAAGGTTGAATAAATAGCGACAATCGGTTTGAAACCGTCGCATGCAAGTCCGGCAGCGAATGTTACAGCATGCTGTTCAGCAATGCCGACGTCGAAAAAACGTTCTGGAAACTGTTTGGAGAAATCAACCATTCCAGAGCCTTCACTCATGGCTGGCGTAATTGCAATGAGTTTAGGGTCACGTTTTGCGGTTTCGCAAAGCCAGCTGCCAAACACGTTGGAAAATGTAGGTTTGGCAGCTGGTTTAGATTTTAGGCCTTCTTCTGGACTGAATTTTCCCAAGCCATGATAGAGGGTCGGATCAGCTTCGGCTAGTTTGTAACCATGCCCTTTCTTTGTGACGATATGCAGGAACCTAGGGCCTTTGTGGCGCTTCAGGGTCTGGAGGACTTTAATGAGGTTGCTTACATCATGCCCGTCAATGGGTCCTGTATAACTAAAACCGAATTCATCAAACAAGGTTTTCGGTGATATCAGACCCTTCACATCCTTTTCGAAATGCTTGGCTAATTCAATGACTGGTGAAGGAAGGACATTCTCTGCTATGTTCTTGGCTGCTTCGGTTGCTGCGTAAAAGCTACCGCCCATAAGTTGCGTGAAATAACGATTCAGTACACCAACGGGTGGCGAAATGGACATGTCATTGTCGTTCAAGATGACAAGCAGGTTGATGTCCTTATAGATTCCAACATTATTCATGGCTTCGAAAGCCATGCCGCCCGTAATTGCTCCGTCGCCAATGATGGCGATGGCACACCGGTCGCTATGCTGGAATTTTGCAGCCATGGCCATGCCTAGGGCAGCGGAAATCGATGTAGAAGAGTGAGCGGTACTAAAAGCGTCATACTCACTTTCCTCCCGTTTCGGAAAACCAGAAAGGCCGTTGAGCTGACGTAATGTTTTCATTTGATCTCGCCGACCAGTCAGTATTTTATGGGCATAACATTGGTGACCAACATCCCAGATTAAACGGTCATCAGGCGTATTGAAGACATAGTGAAGGGCAATCGATAATTCAACGGTACCCAGGTTTGAGGAAAGGTGTCCGCCTGTCTTTGATACGGATTGGATGATGAACTCACGCAACTCATCGACCAGCTCGGGGAGCTGGTGGGGTTGTAACCTACGAAGGTCTGCTGGACTGTCAATGGTATTGAGCAGTTTCATCATTTCTTCCGATAGATGATTAAGTCGGCGATTTCGCGTAACAATTCGGCATCTGATCCAAACTGTTCGAGGGCATCATATGCTTGCTTATGCAGTTTTTCAGTCAGTTTTCTTGATTCCTGTAATCCTAACAGAGAAACATAGGTTGGTTTATCATCCCGTATGTCTTTTCCAGCGGTTTTACCGAGTCCATCGGTATCACCTGTGACATCTAAGATGTCATCGATAATCTGAAATGCCAAACCGATGCTGTGTGCATATGCCGATAGTGCATCAAATGCTTTTGGTGAGGGTCTCTTCTGTCCTGACAATGCACCGAGTACAACAGAAGCCTTAATCAAGGCTCCTGTCTTTAATTGATCCATCTGTTCTAGTTCTTTGTAGGAGAGAGGAAAGCCAATACTGGTCAGATCAATAGCCTGGCCGCCACACATGCCACTGGCACCTACAGCGACAGCTAAAATGCCGATTCTTTCAACACTTAATGTAGGGTCATCTCCCGTTTTGGCAAGGATTGCAAAAGCCTGTGCTTGAAGGGCATCCCCGGTTAAAAGAGCCATTGCTTCGCCAAATTGGATATGGGTTGTCGGTTTCCCCCTACGGAGCGTGTCATTGTCCATGCAGGGCATATCATCGTGTACTAACGAATATGCATGGATCATCTCAACTGCGCAAGCTACAGGCAACAACACTTCTTTGGGTGCATTAAAGAGGTAACCTGTTGCAAATACAAGTAAAGGTCGGATACGTTTGCCGCCACCTAAGACTGCATAGCGCATAGCCTCGTTGAGTTCAATTTGTCCTCGCCTATCCGATGTGGTGGGTAAATAAGTGGCTAGCGCATTTTCAATGTCTGATTGAATGGCTGAAACCCACAGATTGAAACGGTTACTCATTTTTCAGTTTCGTCTGTAGGTTGGAAAGGTTTGAAAATGTCCTTATCCAAAACCCGCACCTGCTGTTCAACCTTGTCCAGTTTGGTCGTACAGAATTGGATCAGGGTTGCTCCCCGTTTATAAGCTTCAATAGATTGTTCCAGTGATAGTTCGCCAGCTTCCATTCTGGCGACCAGTTGTTCCAGTTCTTTGACTGCTTCTTCGTACGAAGCTGGAAGTTGGCCAATTTCTACAGTACTCATGGATTTTTGACGTAAGGGGCGCCTGCGAATCAAGTTATGGACAAGAAGGTAAAGGGTATCTTTGACCGTGCTTGCTATTATACGCTATGAGTGGTTTAATCCTCGTTTCCCCTAAGAAAATTATGCTGGGAGATGGCGTTGGCTTACGCCTTCTTTTTTCATGCCAATTGGGTATGACAGGGGTTCCATTTCATTTTCCCGGTTTCAGATGCAATCACTTTGGATGCTTGTTACTTCACTCTGCCTGACCTTTATGGCAGTGTGTGTCAAACTCGTATCTGATGAGTATTCCACTCTTGAGATTGTCATGTATCGGAGTCTGGTCGGGGCTATTTTCATGGGGATTATCACCCTCTACCAGAAAGGTTCCATAAAGACCCAATTCCCGTTTGAGCATGCCTGGCGTGCGATTGTCGGTGCTACGGCATTTGGCCTGCATTTCTATTCATTCAGGGGACTACCATTGGCCACGGCAGTGACCTTGAACTACACCTCACCGATTTGGATTGCCCTTGTTCTGTTTGTGGGTGGATTGCTACAGGGAAAGACGCGGTTCGAATGGCGTTTGGTTGGCGCTATCCTGATTAGCTTTGTTGGGGTCGTGATGGTGCTACAACCCAACATCCAACAGGAACAGTACCTGTGGGGGCTCATCGGGTTGACTTCAGGTTTTCTAGCAGGGCTGGCAGGTCTTCAAGTCAGACGGCTCGGGCAGTTAGGTGAGCCAGAATACCGCGTGGTTTTCTACTTTTGTGTCATTAGTACCATTGGTGCAGGCATGCTGACGGTTATCGGAGCCTACATGCCAGGTAGTGATGGTATTGCATTTCATGAACACAGCCCAAGGGGATTAGTCCTTTTAGTATTGGTGGGGCTTTCTGCTGCAATCGGCCAGATGGCAAATACCCGTGCGTTTTCACGCGGAAAAACTCTGTTGACAGCTAACCTGCAATATTCCGGTATTGTGTTCTCTTGCATCTGGGGCATCCTGATATGGGGCGATTTATTCGGTTGGTTCAGTTGGGTGGGGATGGCTGTCATCATTGCGAGCGGTGTTGCGGCGACATTTTTTGGTGCAACGGCTAAGAAGACAGAAAAGACCCTTAAAGGAAAGACGTAATCGGGAGTCGAGATGGCGAAGATGAAAAAACTCTTTCCCTTCCTGTGACGAGGAAGGTAGATTTTAATTGCAAACAGCACCCTCTTTCAGAGAAGCGATGGTTAAAGCGCCGCTTCTCTGAAAATTATTTTTCAGGTTTCAAGGATTATTTATTTGCCTGTGAAACCGTATCTGTTACGGCATTTTTCTTAACAGACTCTATACCGTTCAAACAGCTCTTCAATGCTTTGTAGCCTTCACTGACCGCAATAATTTGACCGTTTGTAGCTTTCAGGCGGAAACGGAATTCACCGGCTTTGTCAGTATAGACTTCAAATTTTGGATGTTTTTCAGCGGTATAACCTTCGACTGTTTGGTTTTCAACTGCAGCCACAGGTGCGTTTTTCCTGACGCTAGCAATACCGTTCTTTAATCCACTGTCGCTTTTGTAAATCTGGGAGCTTGCAATGACTTCGCCGTTAGTAGCAACAAGATCGAATTTGTAGCCAGTTTTGGCTTGCTTGATGACATATTTGCCCATCTGACTGTCTCCTTGCAGAAAAAGGAAAACTTCTGGTTAGTCTGGTTGGCATCTGTGTTGATGACCTGTGGATTCCAATACAGATATCCACTTTCCATTTTATACCAGTCTAGAGAAATTCAGATAGTGATGAATAAGCTTTTTTAGCCTCTTTCCTGAATTTTAGTGTGCCTCATCCCAATTGAGACCGTAACCGACATCAGCAATTAACGGCACATCAAGGGTCGCTGCCTGTGACATGATTTCTGGTAGGCGTTTGCGGACGATGGCAAGTTCATTTTCTGGGACTTCAAGAATCAGTTCATCGTGCACCTGCATAATCATTTTTGATTTGAGGTTCTCAGTGGAAATCCACTTGTCTACGGCAATCATCGCGAGTTTGATGATGTCAGCTGCTGTCCCTTGCATAGGGGCGTTAATGGCAGCGCGCTCGGCAGCTTGGCGGCGAGGTCCACTTGCGGTAATTTCAGGAAGCCAGAGCCGCCTGCCAAAAACGGTTTCAACAAAACCTTGCTCAGCGGCTTTCTTTCGAGTGTCATCCATGTAGGCGGCAACGCCAGGGTATTGTTGGAAATATCGGTCGATATAAGCTTGTGCATCTGCCCTCTTAATACCGAGGTTACTGGCGACGCCAAAGGCGCTCATGCCGTAAATAAGTCCAAAATTGATTGTCTTTGCATAGCGCCTCTGGTCTGATGTTACCTCAAGCGGGGTAATGTCAAAAATTTCCGAAGCCGTTGCGCGGTGGATATCTTCGCCTTGGTGGAATGCTTCGAGCAGGCGCTTGTCACCAGACAGGTGTGCCATGATGCGCAGTTCAATTTGGGAGTAGTCCGCAGAAACAATGACGTGCCCTTCTGGCGCAATAAAAGCTTTTCGGATGTGGCGGCCTTCTTCAGTCCTGACAGGGATGTTTTGGAGGTTTGGATCGTTGGATGCTAACCGTCCTGTAACGGCAACTGCTTGTGCATAATTGGTATGTATCCTACCTGTGGCGGGATTAACCATTTTGGGCAATTTGTCAGTATAGGTCGATTTCAGTTTTGCTGTACCACGGAACTCCAAGATGATTTTTGGCAATGGGTAGTCTTGTGCTAGTTTTTCAAGTACTTCTTCATTCGTGGAAGGCGTTCCGGATGGGGTTTTCTTATTAACGGGCAGTTTCAGTTCGTCAAAAAGAATGGAACTCAGTTGTTTTGGAGAGTTCAGGTTAAAGGGTTTTCCTGCCAGTTCGTAGGCCTGTTTCGTCAGGGCGTCCATTTTTTTTCCAAGTTCAATGGACTGGTTGAGGAGTAGTTTTGCGTCAATTAGTACCCCGTTTCGTTCCATTTTCTTAAGGACGGTTAGAACCGGTATTTCAATTTTGCTGTAGACGTCCTTGAGTTTTTCTTGTTGGCTTAGCGTTTGCCACATTACGTGGTGGAGTTGTAGGGTTACATCTGCGTCTTCTGCGGCGTACTGGGAAGCTGTCTCGATGTCTATTTCGTCAAATCCACGTTGGCTGATTCCTTTTCCGCAGATAGATTCATAGCTGATAGGGATGTGACCCAGCAGTCGTTCAGATAGGGAATCCATGTCATGGCGACGGTGGGACTGCAAAACATAAGATTCAAGCATCGTGTCATGGGCAATTCCATTTAGGCAGATGCCGTAATTGGCGAGGACATGGCTATCGTACTTTAAGTTTTGTCCAACTTTTAGCTGGTTTGTGTTTTCCAACCAAGGCTTTAGTTTTGTAAGGATATGGTCTAGCGTAAGTTGCTGAGCTCCTAGTGCCTGGTGGCCAATCGGAATATAAGCGGCTTTCCCTGCTTCGACTGAAAGTGAAATGCCGACTAATCTTGCAGTCATTGCGTCTAAAGAGGTCGTTTCAGTGTCAATGGCGGTTAAATCTGCTACATTGATTTTGTTCAGCCATTTGTCGAGTTGTTCTATTGTTTGGATTGTTTCATATTTACCCGTTGAAACGAATGAACTGGCAGGCATTTCAAATAGTTTTTCCTGTACTGGAGAAGTTTGTTTTTTTTGTTTTAACTGTTCAAAGGATTCTTCTTCGCCGTTTAGTTCCCTCAGCATATTCTTGAAACCGAGATGCTGGTATGCCTTTTGCAGTCCGTCGGTATCTTTGTCCCTTTTTCTTAGGCTCGTTTCAATAGAGTCAACGTAAGCACTGAGATCGCTGTTAGAGTTGATGGTGACCAAGGTACGTGCCTGTGGGAGCCATTCCAGGGATTGCCTGAGGTTTTCACCCACGACACCCTTGATGGATGCCGCATTTTCTATGATGTCTTTTAAAGAACCATATTGGGAAAGCCATTTGACTGCTGTTTTGGGACCGACCTTGCTGACACCTGGGATGTTGTCAGAGGTGTCACCGATGAGGGATAGGTAGTCGATGATACGTTCTGGAGGAACGCCAAATTTTTTGATGACTCCTTCACGGTCTAGGATTTCGTTTTTCATCGTATTGACCAAGAAGGTATGGTCATCGACAAGCTGCGCCATATCTTTGTCGCCTGTTGAGACTATGACTTTGAATCCCTGCTGGCGGGCGGCTACAGCCAGTGTGCCGATGACATCATCTGCTTCAATGCCCTCTACGGAAAGCAGTGGCCAACCATGCATCTTGATTAGGTTATGTATTGGGGCAATCTGAGCAATGAGGTCTTCTGGCATGGGAGGCCTATTAGCCTTGTAATCAGGATATAGGTTATGTCGGAAGGTTTTCCCTTTGGCATCAAATACACAGGCAGCGTAGGCTGTGGGATAATCTTTTTCAAGGCGATGAATCATATTCATGAAACCATAGACCGTTCCCGTCGGTTCTCCAGCAGAGTTTCTCAGGTCTGGGAGGGCATGGTAGGCACGGTATAGGAAATTAGAACCATCAACCAGCAATAGACATTTATTCATAGTTCAAATGGAAGAAACCAAAAAAAAAGTGCGGCTGCTGCACAATGTTAAGGACGTGAGGTATGCGACTGTCCTTAAAGCACGGGAATCTTGGAGTATGTTCTCCATTATGTCAGAATTTGTTGAAACGACGGAAAAACTTTCAGAAATTCAGGCAGCCGTTACGATATTTGGATCTGCTAGATTTAAACCTGACAATCCCTATTTCGAACAGTGTTGTGCTTTAGCGCGTAAATTGTCAGATGCAGGTTTTGCGGTTTTTTCTGGTGGTGGTCCCGGAATCATGCAAGCTGCGAATATGGGTGCTTTTGAAGGAGAGTCTCCTTCGGTGGGGTTGAATATCGAATTGCCTCGTGAACAGATATCAAACCCATGGCAGAACGTATCGCTTAACTACCGCCATTTTTTTGCCCGAAAAGTGGGTTTGGTTAAGTATGCAAACGCCTTTGTTGTCTTTCCAGGAGGTTTCGGAACCTTGGACGAATTGTGCGAAGTCATGACGCTGATGCAGACGAACAACCTTCGAAAAGTACCATTAATCCTGTTTGGTAGCAGTTTTTGGAAAGGGTTCGTCGAATGGTGCCGTGAGTTTATGCTAGCCGAGAAAACAATTTCTCCTGAGGATATCGATCTGATGATGGTGACAGATGATGTTGATGCGGTTGTAGACCGTATCATCGATTATTATGAAGATAGTCAGGTCGCTTTAACGTCTGAACAGCGGCTAAGGCTGATGTATCTCTGATGTGTCTTTGTTAAAATACAGAAAAGACTATCTATCGGGTGTTGGCAATGCGCTTACGGTTCTATCTGAAATATCTCCTGCTTTTGGCAAGTTTGTCCATTGTGCCAATGGCGCATGCGCAGGAAGATGCGCCTATCGCTTCTGCGGAAATTCTCGATGAGACAGATGAGCCGGCCATTACTATTCGAAAACCTGATATAAATGCAGAGATTGTAGAACGGCGTAATGGTGGGATGGTTGACGAAATCAAAGTAACCAGTGGGCCTAGTACCTATTACCTGTATCCAAACGGTAAGAATGGTGTACCAGATTCCTTTGAGAGCAACCTGGTAAGACCTGCTTTGTGGAAAGTTGGTGAATTTGATGTTACCAAACGTAAAAAGAAAATCGGTGACGAAAATGACCCAATGAGTTCAGATGTTCCGCCGCCGGCTGGCGAATAAACATAACCTTGCATCAGATAGGCAATTGGTATCATGGCAGTTTTTACTTCCGTAACACTTGAGGATTTGAAACCGCTACTTGCTGGTTTTAACTTGCAGCCAGTCATTGATATCAGGGGAATCAGTTCAGGTATTGAGAATAGTAATTTTTTCATCGTGACAAAGGATGAAGAATATGTTCTGACGCTTTTTGAAAAGCTGACCCACGATGAATTGCCGTTTTATCTGAACCTAATGCGCCACCTTGCAGAAAAAGGTGTGAAAGTCCCAGCTCCGATTGCCGACAAGGCTGGCAATATTCTGCATACATTGTGCGGCAAGCCCGCATGTATTGTGACAAAGTTGGCCGGCGATTGGGTCCGTAATCCCAAGCCTATCCATTGTGCGCAGGTTGGTGCCATGATGGGCAAAATGCATGTTGCAGCGAAGGATTATCCAATGTCGCTACCCAATCCACGTGGTATGTCATGGTGGATTCAGGTAGTACCGCAAGTTCTGCCATATATTCCAGAAGATGCTGGAAAGCTACTTCAGTCAGAACTCTCCTTCCAAAAAGAATTTCAGCAATCGTCCCTGTATGCATTGCTACCAAAAGGACCTGTCCATGCAGACCTTTTCCGTAACAATGTCATGTTCGATGGAGATAGATTAACGGGTTTCTTTGATTTCTATTTCGCAGGCGATGATACATGGCTCTTTGATGTGGCTGTTGCAATCAATGATTGGTGTATCGACCTTGAAACAGGGGTATTGGATATGCCTCGAGTCAGGGCTTTTTTAGATGCCTACCAAGCTGAACGTCCCTTCACGGAAACGGAAAGTATGGCGTGGCAGGCGACATTGCGAAGTGCTGCCCTTCGTTTTTGGCTTTCCCGCTTATACGACTTTTATATGCCACGTAAGGCAGAATTGCTTAAACCGCATGATCCGAAGCACTTTGAACGGATTCTCAAGTTGCGGATTGCCGATCCTGCACCTCAATTGACATTATGAACCGTATACCTGCAAGAACCGGTTGGGAATGGATTCAGGCCGGCTTTACCATCTTCAAGAAGCGTCCGTTTTTCCTAGTTAACCTGTTGTTTCTCTATATGATGGCAGTTGTGCTGGTGACTATGGTGCCCATGATCGGGCAGATGTTGCCGGTCTTTACCATTGCTATTTTCACCTTTATATTCATGACTGCGACGTTGATGGTGGAACAGGAGCAGCCTTTGACATTCGGGGCACTTTTTGCAGCGCTTGATAGGGTGACGCTCTTCAGGCTTTTTGCACTCAGCGGTTGTTATATCGTATTTGGGATGATTGTCGCAGGCATATCAGCCGTCTTGGATGATGGTGCATTGTTTGCACTGGTGATGTCCCGCGAAGGTGTGCCTCAACTCACGGATGAGCAGATGACCCGTGCGGGTTATATGGCCTTGGCTATTATTGTGCTTTATATCCCCTTTTTCATGTTGACTTGGTTTGCTGCACCATTGATAGGGTGGCGGCAGATGGGGGTGCCTAAGGCAATGTTCTATAGTTTTTTTACGGTTGCCCATAATTGGCGTCCGTTCCTCGTCTATGTATTAGGTTTTGCAGTGGTTGGTTTTATTATCCCGACCTTGGTTGGTGGGATTATTGGTCCTATGCTTGGAGGCGTTGTTGGCGCATTTGTCCTCTATATCATCTCAGTGACAGTAACGACTGTGCTGTATTGTTCTTTTTACCCGACTTACCGGTCTATTTTTGGAATTCCAGTCCTTGGCGAATGATTTTTTATCTCCAAAACGGTTAGAATTCTAAAAACCAGTTTGTCTATTTCCCCATATTCGTGGACGGAGGTAAGCACATGAATAATCTCGAACCTACAAAGAAAGCGGAAATCCTGGCAGAAGCGTTGCCTTATATCCGTAAGTTCCATGGCAAGACCATCGTTATTAAGTACGGCGGTAACGCAATGACGGAAGAGAAGCTTAAACATGGCTTTGCTAAGGATGTTATCCTGCTGAAGTTAATTGGTATGAAACCGGTTGTCGTTCATGGCGGTGGTCCGCAAATCAATAAGGCTTTGGGTAAGGTCGGTAAGAGCGGTAATTTCGTCCAAGGGATGCGTGTCACCGATGATGAAACCATGGAAGTTGTTGAATGGGTCTTAGGTGGTGAAGTTCAGCAGGATATCGTTATGTTGATTAATCACTACGGAGGACAGGCTGTCGGCCTGACAGGGAAGGATGGTGGCCTTATCCGTGCTGAAAAAATGCAGCTACCAGACCAAGAACGTCCCGGTGAGTTCATCGATATTGGCCATGTTGGGAAAATCAAATCAATTAATCCACAGGTCATTAGGGCGCTTCAGGAAGGAGGTAATTTTATTCCTGTGATTTCCCCTATTGGCTTCAGTGATGATGGTGAGGCATATAACATCAATGCAGATTTGGTAGCCGGCAAGATTGCTGAAATCTTACAAGCGGAAAAATTAATCATGATGACCAATACGTCAGGCGTTCTGGACAAGGAAAACCATCTGTTAACTGACCTGTCTGCCCAGGAAATAGACGGTCTGTTTGCTGATGGCACCATTTCTGGTGGCATGCTACCTAAGATTGGATCTGCTTTGGATGCAGCAAAGTCTGGCGTCAATTCTGTCCATATCATCGATGGTCGTATAGAACATTCCCTGTTGCTTGAAGTGTTGACTGATCAGCCATTTGGCACGATGATTCGCTCGCATTGATTTTCCTGGTATCTGGGTATTGGTGGAAAAGGCGGTTAACCCGCCTTTTCCTGTATTGGGGTGTAATGTTGTTGTATCTTGGTCTGGAGTGGAAAAATGAAGAACATTCTTAATAAGGGGTTGCTGGCGGCGTTACTGGGATTGGTTGGTATGTCTGCCTCTGCCGACAACCACCATATTGCTCTGAACAATATCCTTGTTGGTGGGTATTTTGACGGGAAATGGTTAACACCGGACAAGATGCAAGGCCCTACGTGGCTTTGGGGTGGGGAGCAGGCTAATGTTTTTTATCCTGATGGCCGTCAGGATGAGGGTACGGCTTGTGCCATCCATCGTGATCATCCTGATGAGGAAAATGGGGAAGAAACTGCCAATGAACCGGATGCGCCTGTTTTTGATATCCAGTTTCCTACATACCGTTCGGCCTCATATCCTTCCCATACATTAGTGATAACTCACGAAGTTGAATGGAATGTTATGCCTAGAAAGGCAGAAAAGCTTCCGCCTGACAATGCGCAATACAAAGCAATGGCGGCAGATTTCCTAGCTGGTCGGAAACTCCCCCATAAGCGCCTGGAACTGACACGCCTTCAGAAGGTGGATTTGGATGGCAATGGTACGGATGAAGTCATCATGGTGGGTTATGCTGCCGGTGGAAAAACGCCTTTTGCGATGCTAAGGCAGATTCAGCAGGGGCATGTGGCAACGACAATGCTCATTGAGCCATCCGATGGTAAAGTCGTTGATCTTTACACTGCGGACTTAAATGGTGACGGACGTATGGAAGTGATCTTGGGAACCCAAACAAGAAAGCTGATCCATCAGATGGTCTATACCGTTAGCAATGGTGATGCCAACCGTGTCATACGAAATAGCTGGCCTGTACACCAACGTAAGAGGCGTTAGCCTGGAGAAAGGCGTGATTCTGGACATTTATTGGGTGTCTGTTAGACGTTCTGGCCAAGTATTATATTTGTTGGGTGGGAATGCAGGATATCTCATGGATATACCATTTTTCGTGGTGTACTTGTGTCCCAAAAGCCAGCATTTTGGCACACTAATAGCATAATAATTGATTTTAAAAGACTTTTTTGGGATTATCAGTGGGGATTTGGAGATGCTTGGCAGGGGAGGAAGGATTCGAACCCTCGAATGCCGGAATCAGAATCCGGTGCCTTAACCAACTTGGCGACTCCCCTACATCAAGGAAGATATCATTCTATACGAAAAAAAAGTGCCTGCCAAGATGACAGGCACTTTTTTAGGAAAATATTTTGATTAAGCTTCAGCAGGTGCTGCTTCGCCTTCACTTTCTTCAGCAGGAGCTGCAACTTCTTCAGTTGTAACGATTGCCAAAGAAGCATCATGAGAAACGGCCTTGACACCTTCTGGCAGTTTCAGGTCTTTTAGGTGGATGGACTGGCCAATAGCGATACCAGAAAGGTCGACCTCAATAAATGCTGGCAGGTTAGCTGGCAGGCAGGAAATTTCCAGGTCGGATGCAGCACGGTGCAGTCCACCAGCTTTAGCTGCTGGAGAAGCATCCTCATTAGTGAAGTGCAGAGGAACCTTGACAGTAATTGGCTGGTTAGGATCAACACGCAGGAAGTCAACGTGCAGGATTAGTGGTTTGTAAGCGTGTGGCTGGAAATCACGCAGCAGAACTTTTTCGACTTTGCCATCAATTTCCAAATCAAGGATGGAAGAATGGAATTCTTCTTTTTTCAGTGCATAAAACAGTTCGTTATGATCTACTGTAATGTTGACTGGGGCTTCGTTGCCACCGTAAACGATACCAGGTGCTCTGCCGGCAGTACGCAGGCGGCGGCTCGCTCCGGTCCCTACTTCTGCCCTTGCGGATGCTACTACTTTCATTGATTACTCCAAATAAAAAATTAAAAAAGGGGGCAAATGCCCTAATGTAAACAGGATCTCCGCGACCAGAGATCCCGATAAGAAATCTTTCTATCAGACCTTGCTGTCTAATTCGTCAAACAAGGACATGACGGATTCGCCCGAACTGACACGGCGCAGTGTTTCTGCCAATACGGCGTCGCACGAAAGTTGGCGGATTTTGCCGCTTTTCTTGGCACTTTCCGACAGCGGGATGGTATCCGTGACAACCAGTTCATCCAGCGAGGACGCCATGATACGTTCAACTGCCGGCCCTGACAAGACAGGGTGCGTGCAATAAGCCGCTACGGTCTTAGCTCCACGGTCTTTCAGGGCTTCTGCTGCTTTGGTTAAAGTACCTGCGGTATCAACAATGTCATCCATGATGATGCAGTTTTTGCCTTCTACACTGCCGATTAGGTTCATGACCTCAGATTCGTTTGGTCGAGGGCGGCGTTTATCGATAATAGAGAGCTCACAGCCGAGGCGCTCAGCTAAGGCGCGCGCGCGGACGACGCCGCCAATATCAGGAGACACAACAATCAGGTCTTTATAGTCTCTTTCTGCAATATCTTTAAGAAGGATTGGAGATGCGTAAATGTTGTCTACAGGAATATCGAAGAATCCCTGGATCTGTGCGGCATGTACATCCATGATGATGACACGGCTGATGCCGATGCTTTCCAGCATATTTGCAACGACACGGGCAGAGATGGCAACGCGGGTGGAACGTGGCCGACGATCCTGCCTTGCATAGCCAAAATAGGGAATGCAGGCGGTAATCCGCTCAGCAGAAGCCCGTTTTAGTGCGTCCGCCATGAGGACGATTTCCATCAGATTGTCATTTGTCGGGGCACAGGTGGACTGGATGATGAAAACATCTTTACCACGAACACGCTCATTGATTTCGACACGGACTTCACCGTCCGAAAACTTGGTTACCAGTGCCTTGCCTAGAGGCAGGCCAAGCCTTGCAGCAACTTTCCCAGCCAGTTCCGGATTGGCATTACCGGAAAAAATCATAAACTCTCTGTTCGACATGATTCCACCGTATTTGTGTTCAAACGCGTCATAAAACGTTATGGATACTGGCAGGGGTAGGAGGATTCGAACCTCCGCATGTCGGGATCAAAACCCGATGCCTTACCACTTGGCGATACCCCTGTAGTTGGTCAGCAAAACCCTGTTAGGGATGCTTATGGATAGTCAAGATCCTGTTTTGATTCCCGTCAAATCAAGAGGATGTTGCTTGAGGGAGCGGACAACCATGACTTCCCACCTAGATGATAGTCCTTCTTCGGCTTCCCTTGCCATACCTTCCGACTCGAAATAGGCAAATACACAGGCTCCAGACCCTGTCATCCTGGCATTTCCATACTGTCCTAAGTCATCCAATGCTTCCTGTATTTCTGGGAAAAGTGAGACTGCTACAGGTTGCAAATCGTTCTTTCCTTCTTTGATATAAGAATCACAGAAATATGGATAGCTTTCCATTCTGATGGGTTTTGTGTTCCTTGTCAATTCAGGTGATTGGAATATCAGGCTCGTCGAAACAAAGACTGGTGGTTTAATCACAACAAACCAACCCACAGGCGTTTCAATGGGAGTCATGATTTCTCCAATGCCTTGAACAAAAGCGTTCTGTCTGAATAGGAAAAAAGGGACATCCGCTCCAAGTGATACACCTATCCTAGCTAAATCCTGTCGTGAGAAACCACAATGCCAAAGTTTGTTTAAGACCATCAGGGTTGTTGCTGCATCAGATGAGCCGCCGCCAAGTCCACCTCCAGCGGGAATGGACTTTTCAATGGAAATATCGACACCTGGCACGTGTTGCCCATTTTTTATCTGTGCTTCATATTTTAAGCGGGCGGCAGCACGGACGGTCAAATCGGCTTCCTCTGGAACGCCTTCTATTTCATTGATGCGGTGAATGGTGCCATCTGAGCGGTTGGAAAAGTGCAGACAATCGCATAAATCAATCAGCTGGAAAGCGGATTCCAGCAGATGGTATCCATTCGGACGACGTCCAACCACATGCAGGAAAAGGTTCAGTTTGGCAGGTGCCGGGCAGTTCCGATAGCCAGTTAATCCATCTTGGTTTATTAGAACCGCCATTCGTCAACCACCAGTTTGATATTAATATCCAGGTTCGTGGAATCTTTGCCTTTTGCAATGTTGATGCGTTTAGGTAATGGCATGGTCGGGCCATCTATCCAGGACACATAGTCAATCTGCCATTTTTCCTTGGTGATGACAGATTTCTTCTCAGGAGTAGCGATGAAAGAATTTCCCTTAATATCGACAGCGCATCCTTGGAGCCACTGCTTCATTCCATTGACAGGTAGATCCCAGCCTAATTGGGATCTAAGGAGGCTTTCCGCGTTTGGCGCTGTTTTCGGTTGCTTTCCTGGGATTGTAAAGGTAGTAAGTTGTGGCATGACATCAACTGTTGCTGCAACCTGACCCAATGGTGTAAGTAGGGTAATTGATGTCAGGTCAGGCTTTTGTTCCCATTCAAAGCTGCCATGGACACCTTCTTCACGGTCGTTTTTCTTGTAATAGACGGAAAAACGCCCCTTTATACCGACGGTATCTACACAGGTGCGTGGTTGTTGTTCTAGAAAGTATGGTGCGTTGCCGTCTTCTTCTTTTTTCTGGAGCCATCCATCAGTACTGGCACAACCAGACAGGATGAAGGCGCCGGAAAACACGAGAAAGCCAAGGCGGCAGAAACGGAAAAATCCGGTATACATGCGTTTTTGTCAGGAAAGTTTAGGGAATGCAGGCAGAGGCAAAGAACTGTCCACAGGAATACAGAGTATTCTATACCAAAGGTTACTTCCGTCGTTGGTGTTGTGGAGGGGCGGACAACACCCGTAAATACAAAAGGGAACCGAAGTCCCCTTTTTTTGCCAGGAGTACCTGGCAGGTGAGCATGAAGCGGGATCAGACCGCTAACAGCCATGGTTTATTGAAATACAAGGGTAAAGATGTGTGCGGAATATCTTTGACCTTGGAGAGAGTCTTGTTCAATAGACCCGATGCATGATGCATCGCGCTGTCAATGGCGCCCTGAACGTCAGAAGCGAATTTTGTTACGACAATCGACGGCAACCCTGGCAGCTCCAACTGGATAAGACAACGTTTCTTTAAACCTTTCTTGATCCTGTTGGTGTCTGACAGCCGTACAGTAATAGAGCGGATACTGTCTTGGGAATAGGAAATCATTCCCTTAAGTTTCTCCATTACGTAGTCCTGCATGGCCTCTCCGGCCTTGATTCCTTTCGTAATGATAGTAGGAGTCATTTAATCACCTGATAAGTAAAGTAGCTACTGATTTCCAACCAAAGTGTTTTTTACAGAAGAAATTGGATACACTAAGAGGAAATTACCAGCTATTGCAAAGTCTGGCAGAAGTCGCGCATTTTGTCCAATAATTTCAGAATCTTGTCTAATTCATGCACAATGGCCAAGTCCAACGACTTAAACCTGATATGACCCATAAAACCAAAGAATGCGAGCTTTTTTTTACTGGTGGTAAAACCTTTGCTCAGATACTGGTTGACTGGCAGAAAAGGTATGGTCGCCATAATCTGCCTTGGCAGAATACGCATGATCCATATCGTATCTGGCTCTCTGAAGTTATGCTTCAGCAGACCCAGGTCTCAACGGTTATTCCTTATTACCAACGCTTTCTTGAACGCTTTCCAACAGTACAAGACCTTGCCCGTGCAGATTTGGATGAGGTGCTCCAATACTGGAGTGGTCTTGGGTATTACTCACGGGCACGCCATCTCCATCAGTGTGCACAGATGGTTGTTTCTCAATACCGTGGCAATTTCCCAACAGAACCAACAGCGTTGGCTGAATTGCCAGGAATTGGCCTATCGACAGCGGCAGCTATTGCGGTTTTTTCGGCTGGAAAGAAAGCCGCTATCTTAGATGGGAATGTTATCCGTGTTCTGTCCAGGGTCTTTGCTGTTACCGAGCATGCGGCAACGGCGGAGGGGAAGAAACAATTCTGGCAGCTGGCGCACACATTTTTACCGGACATTGATATTGAAAGTTATACGCAGGGGCTCATGGATCTAGGGGCGACGCTATGTACACGAACAAACCCACGGTGTTTAGATTGCCCGTTTCGAGGCAAATGCCAGGCACAACGTTTGGATCTAATACATAGTCTGCCTGTCAAAAAAGTTAAAAGAGTAATACCACTGAAAGAAACGATTATGGTTGCCATCCAATCTAAGAACCTTATCCTGCTTAGTAAGCGTCCGGTGAAAGGGATCTGGGGTGGGCTTTATTCGTTGCCCGAGTGCCCAGTAATGGCGGATTCAGATATCGTTAAGGTTGCGACAGAAAAAGCGCTAACCTTCGGGGAAGTCAAAGGCAGTAGACTCCTACCGTCGTTTAACCATCAATTTACGCATTTTAGGCTGAAAATCATCCCTGTTTCCGTAGCTGTCAGCCTGCCCTTTGGAAACTTACCGGAAGGGCATCTCTGGGCGAAGCGCGAAGAGGCTCTTGCATTAGGGCTACCTGCGCCAGTGCGCAGCCTTATTGTTGAATTGATGGATGACGGTTATTCAGTCGGGAGTTCGCGGTGACGGATGACTACTTCCCATGTTTTGCGGAAGTAGGTTGCGAGGCGTTCTATGATAAAGACAGAACGGTGTTGTCCGCCTGTACAACCAACGGCAATAGTTAAGTAGCTTCGGTTGTCCTGTTGGTAAGTCGGTAACCACTTCTCAATGAATTTCCTAATGTCATCTAAAAGTTGTCCGACCTCAGGCTGGGCGTCTAAGTAGTCCTGTACAGGTTTGTCCTTGCCGGTTAATGGCCTTAGTGCTAAGTCGTAGTGAGGGTTCGGTAGCATACGGACATCAAACATGAGGTCTGAATCGAGGGGAACTCCGTACTTGAATCCAAACGATTCAAACTGCAGGATCATCGGTGCTTGCTTGATGTTCACCAATTTCTTGATGCGGTTTCTTAAATCGTTTGCTCGTGAACTTGAGGTGTCAATTACGTTGCTGATGTCTTGGATGTCTGCCAGCATCTCGCGTTCAGCTCTGATTGCCTCAACCAAAGGCCTGTTGTCTTCATTAGGGACTGCTGGATGGTTTTTGTGAGAAAGGGGGTGGCTCCTGCGCGTTTCCGAAAAGCGTGCAATCAAGGAGTTGGTGTCTGAGGTCAGGAAAAAGACATGGACTTCATGTCCGTCGTCTTTAAGCTTTTGAATGGTATCAGGCAGACTCGAAAGAGAACCGGCACTTCTTGAATCAACGGCCACTGCTAGGCGGTCGGCTTTTTCTGCCATTCGGGTTTTGACCAATTCTGTCAGAAGTACAGGAGGCAGATTGTCGACGCAGAAGAAGCCTGAATCTTCAAGTGCATTCAATGCAACCGACTTCCCTGAGCCGGAAATACCCGTAATCAGAACAATCTGCATTTCGACCAACCTTCAAAAAATCGTTAGCGAATACATTACCACTGTTTAGGCTAGGCTGCATCTGATTTTTCAGACGCAGTCTCAGCTTTTTGTCATAGCTTTGCGCTGGCGGTCCATGAATTCCTGCATCGTATCAAAACCCCGTAGCTGCATGATGGTGTTACGGACGGCCGCTTCGACCAAAACGGCGATATTGCGTCCGGCAGCAATGGGGATGGTGACTTTGCGGATAGGTAACCCTAAGACATCTTCGGTTTGTTGACCCAGCGGGAAACGGTCAAGGTCATCCCCTGCGGTGCTGCTACGGATTAGATGTACAATCAAGGTGAGGCGCATAGTCCGGCGGACAGCCGCTTCACCGAAAATACCACGGATATCCAAGACGCCCAACCCCCTGACTTCCATGAGGTTCTGTAGAAGTTCTGGTGCGCGCCCTTCAATGACGTTGGGCGCTGTCCTGGAAAATTCAACCGCATCGTCGGCAACTAACCCGTGGTTACGGGAAATGAGTTCCAAGCCCAGTTCGCTTTTGCCTAATCCCGATTCGCCGGTGACCAAGACACCGACCCCCAGGACATCCATAAATACGCCGTGCATGATGACTGTTGGTGCAAACTGCCTTGCCAGGTATACACGGAGAAAGTCAATGACTTCTGCTGCTGTCAGTGGTGTCGTAAAGAGTGGGATATCCTCATTGTTGCAGATATTTCGTATGTTTGCTGGGACATCAAGACCGCGAGCAATAATCAGTGCAGGGGGATTGCCGTCAGAGATTTCTTGCACCAACACAGCCTGTTGTACGGGATCCAGCCGCTCGTAATACTCAATTTCTCGTACGCCCAGCACATGGACGCGCATTGGGTGGATCATGTTGAAGTGACCTACCAAGTCAGCAGCTGATGTAGCGGTAGGCATAATCTGCTTATTTCCGCCATCTAAGCCAGCAAACCAAGTTAGCTGGAGTTGGTCGCGGTTACTGGCGTAAAGCCGCTGAATCGTTAAGGAAGTCTCGTTAGCCAAGGTGTCCACCTCTGATTGGTTGTCCGTCCAAGTTGGAAAGCTGTTTAGCGATAAGACCTAAGCAGTCTGAATAGACTCTAACAAGGTCATCGAGCCTTGTCTATTGTTTATCGGCTATTCTCGTGTGGATAATGGCCTTGTCCTGTTCCATAATCATGGCCTCACGAAAATCGCTGTCTGAGAAGCGAGAAGCGACTTCAGATAGGACTTGGAGAAGCAGGTCTTCTTTGTTTGCCGGTACCAAAACGGCAATGACAAGCTGTACCGGTTTGCCGTCCGGGGAGTCAAAGGGAATGGGGCTGGCAAGCCGGATGAATGCAGCGGAGGCGGCGGGAAGTGATGCGATGCGCCCGTGCGGGATGGCGACACCGCAGCCAAGTCCCGTGGAGCCAGCTTCCTCCCGTTCGCCAAATGCTTGGGTTGCTAAGGCTGCTTGGATGAAACCATTGTTCTCGAAGAGTTGGCCTAGGTGCTGGAAAAGATCTTCCTTATCCTCTACAGTCATATTGAGGATGATATTTTCCAGAGGCATGATTTTTGAGAGGATTGATGCCATATCAGATCTACTGGCGTGCCGTCCGTGACCGTTGTGGATGCTTGCGGGTAGAGAAATTAGTCCGCCAAGGGTTGATGTCGATACCTCCGCGTCGTGTATAACGGGCATAGACGCTCAGATGGGATGGGCGGCAGTATTTCTTGATATCTAGCCAGATCCGCTCAACACACTGCTCATGGAATGCTTTTTCCGTGCGCAGGCTGATGATGTACTTCAGCAGGTATTCCTGATTAATCTGTGGCCCTGCATAGTGGATTTGCAGTGTCGCCCAATCAGGCTGGCCGGTTACGGGGCAGTTCGTCCTGAGCAGGTGGGACACCAAGACTTCATCAACAGGGGCTTCTTCTATGTTGCTGCGGAGGAGTCCTGGTGTCGGTTCATAGATGTCGGTCGAGATGTCTAGACGGTCTAATAATAAGCCGTCCATTTCTTCGATTTTCAGTTGTTCAAAACCATCCGGTTGGATGATGGATACCATGACCAGTGCGTCAAAGGCTTTGCTTAAGTCATTGTTGATGACCTGGATGAGATTCTCTTTTTCAATTTTGTGTTGCGAAAAGGAATTGAGGTATAGCTTGAGCGACTTGGACTCTACGATATTTTTGGAATCCGATGATACCGAGAAGCGCATGATACCAACCTGCGGTTTGCCTCTTGTGTTTAACCAAGAGAGTTCATAGGCATTCCAAAAGTCCATCCCGTAAAATGGATTGGAACCTGAAATGCCAAGTTCTGCACGCATGGGTTGCCTAGGGAAGGCAAAAAGGATAGTCGGGTCGTATTCAGAAGGCGCTTCAATTTCCCTACCTAACGGCGATTCTTTAATGCCAATATATGCTTTGGAATCAGTGCTTTGCACATCAGCAATAGATTTTTTTTCTGTTTCCATTTAATGTGCCACCTTTCTCACAGGAATAGTTTATAGACGGGGTTTCGTGTTTCATTCCAGTAAGGATAACCCAATGTGGCAAGGAACCGATGGAATGCGTCCATTTCAGCATCTGGCACCTGGATGCCGACTAGAACCCTGCCATAGTCAGCACCATGGTTGCGGTAGTTAAACAGGCTGATATTCCAGTTTGGTGCCATGGATGACAGGAACTTGCGCAGGGCGCCTGGGCGTTCTGGGAAGATGAAGCGGAAAAGTTGCTCATCTTCTGCATAGGGGCTTTTGCCGCCAACCATATATCTCAGGTGCATCTTGGCCAGTTCATCATCCGTCAAATCGAATGTCCGGTAACCACTGGCTTCAAATGTTTTGATGATTGTTTGTGTCTCGCTTCGGTCTTGGACCTCAATACCGACAAAGACATGGGCATCTCTGTCATTGCTGATACGGTAATTGAATTCGGTGACATGGCGCTGGCCTAACAGTTCGCAGAAGCGGCGGAAGCTCCCACGTTCTTCTGGAATGGTGACGGCTAAGATTGCTTCTTTGTCCTCACCGACGTCAGCGCGTTCTGCCACGAAACGCAGGCGGTCGAAATTCATGTTGGCACCTGAGGTGACAGCGACAAGTGTTTCTCCCTGGATGGGGGTGGCAGATTTGGTTGAGCGCTCAATATAGGCTTTTGCGCCGGCAACGGAAAGGGCGCCTGCTGGTTCTAGGATGCTCCGCGTATCCAAGAAGACATCTTTGATGGCAGCGCAAACATCGTCGGTATCAACAAGGATGACCTCATCAACGTACTGTTTGCAAAGCCGGAAGGTTTCCTCACCGACGAGTTTGACGGCGGTACCATCTGAGAATAGTCCGACATCCGTCAGGTTGACCCGCTCCCCGGCATCAAGGCTCTGCTTCATGGCGCAGGAATCAGCGGTCTCAACTCCAATGACCCGGATTTCTGGACGGACGAGTTTGATGTATGCGGCGATACCGGCAACTAGCCCTCCGCCACCGATTGGGACAAAGACGGCATGGATGGGCGCTGAATGCTGGCGCAAGATTTCCATCCCAACGGTTCCCTGGCCTGCGATGACATCGGGATCGTCAAAGGGATGGATGAATGTCAATCCCCTTTCCTGCATCAGTTTTACAGCATGGTCATAGGTATCAGAGAAGGATTCGCCGCTTAAGACGACCTCAACATTATCGCCACCATGCATCTTGACGGCGTTGATCTTTACCGGAGGCGTTGTGACTGGCATGGCAATCACCGCTTGGCAGCCTAACTTTTTTGCAGCCAGCGCTGTACCCTGTGCGTGGTTGCCTGCAGAAGCACAGATGACGCCGCGTTTGCGCTGTTCTTCCGACAGGTTCGCCATCTTGTTATATGCGCCGCGCAGTTTGAAGCTGAAAACCCGCTGCAGATCCTCACGTTTGAGTAGAAATGTATTGCCCGTCCTTGCAGAGAGGCCTGGTGCAACCTCAAGCGGGGACTCAATGGCGACATCATAAACGCGTGATGTCAGTATTTTTTTCAGATAATCGGTCATAATAGAATCTAGACAGAACTTAAGATTGCCACAATTATAATCTCTGGATGATATGCTTGAACCTGGTCTAGGGGATTTCCTAGTCTTGAGCGTAGTCACATCTTGGCTGGAGGAGTGAATAGGATCCATGGTTGAATCAGCCGTTTACTGGCTACTGAATTGGCTTGCTGTACCAGGTGTCGGACTGACCGCTGTTTTTGTTATCTGCTTTGTCTCTGCAACGTTGCTTCCATTGGGATCGGAACCTGCAGTTTTTGCTGTTGTTGCCGCAGACCGGTCTATGTTCTGGGAAGTTATTGCCGTTGCGACCATCGGTAATACCCTTGGTGGGCTCCTGAATTATTGGATAGGTTATGGTGCTAAGCAGGCATTTGCCAAAGAGCGGAAAACGCGCTGGTTTGCTTGGCTTGAGCGTTTCGGCCCCAAGACGATGCTTCTAGGGTGGATGCCTGCTATTGGTGATCCCCTGTGTACATTGGCGGGATGGCTCAAGTTGCCATTTTGGTCTTGTACCGCATATATGGCTATCGGTAAGTTTGCAAGGTACCTGACGATGACATGGGTATTGCTTAATATTCCTACAGAATCGTGGCGCTCCCTGGCTGGGTTATTGGGTTAAGGAAAACAAAAATGGAAAAATGCGTGCTCTGTAATACGACGGACAGTACTGAAGTCGTTTACCGTTCTGCCAAATGGCGGGTACTCTTGGTTGATGATGACAGTTGGCCGGGGTTTTGTCGTGTGGTATTAAATGGCCATGTTGCCGAGATGACAGACCTCGATTATCGCCAGAGAACGGCTTTGATGGACGTTGTCTGGATTGTTGAACAGGTTGTACGTGAAGTGATGCAACCTGACAAAGTAAACCTAGCGTCGTTGGGCAACATGGTCCCGCATTTGCATTGGCATATTATCCCAAGGTACCGTGATGATATGACGTTCCCAGATGCCATTTGGGCGCCACAGAAAAGGGTTGTTTTACCTGATGTCCTTGACGCGAGAAAAAAACGCTTATCGGAACTCCGTCACCGTTTGGCTGATAGGCTGATTCTTCAATTTGGGGAAAGCCTTACAGAGTAGGAAGCCATGACCAAGCAGACACATTTTGGATTTACGCAGGTTGATGAGGATCAAAAGGCGGGTATGGTTGCCAAGGTCTTCAACACTGTTGCGGAAAACTATGACCTGATGAACGACCTCATGTCTCTTGGTATTCATCGGATATGGAAGTCTTTTGCTATCAATCAGGCATCTGTCCGCGAAGGATTCCGGATTTTGGATATTGCAGGTGGTACGGGTGATATGGCCGAAGCCTTTGTAAAGCGTGCTGGCAAGACCGGCGAAGTCTGGTTGACGGACATTAATGAGGCTATGGTTAGGCGAGGACGTGACAGGTTGCTGGACAAAGGTTTTATTTTGCCGGTGGCGGTTTGCGATGCTGAAAAGCTGCCTTTTCCAGATAATTGGTTTGAGCGTGTCATGGTGTCATTTGGCTTAAGGAATATGACCCATAAGGATAAAGCGCTATCGGAAATGCTACGTGTACTGAAACCTGGTGGTAAAGCACTTATCCTTGAATTCTCTAGGATATGGGCACCATTGGCATCTGTTTACGACCTTTACTCGTTTAATGTTTTGCCATGGCTTGGTAAACATGTGGCCAATAGTGAAGAAAGTTACCGCTATTTGGCAGAATCCATCCGGATGCATCCTGATCAGGAAACCCTCAAAGACATGATGAATGATGCAGGATTTGTCCTGACCCGTTACCATAACCTTTCTGCTGGCATTGTGGCGCTCCACACTGGCATGAAACCTTATTCCATATGACAGGGAAATCGATGAAAAAGACTTTAATTGCCATCTTTATGACTTTAAGCCTATTGTTTATGGTAGGTACGGAAGCTGTTGCGGCACGCCTTGGAGGAGGAGGCGCGTTTGGACGTATGTCAACGAATATTGGCCGTCCTGCACCTATGATATCTCCAAATGCTGGAGGTGCGCGTTCTATGGAATCGCGTCAGGCTGGATATCAGAACCAGAATATGCAAAACCAAAGCGGAGCTATGGCGCAAAGGCGTAGTGGATTCGGTGGCCTTTTGGGAGGGGCGCTGATGGGGCTTGGCCTAGGTTACTTATTAAGCAATATGGGCTTTAGTGAAGGGGCGTCCAACATCATCAGTACTATGCTGATGCTGGCCATCATCTTTTTTGGATTCCGTTTCGTGATGCGATGGTTGGCCAACCGACGTATGGAGAAACACCAACAGGACTACTATCACTATTATCATAGGAACGATGCCGTAGACAGTCGTTCAGGGAACTTTGAAACGCCTGAAATTGGTTCTGGTATCAATGGCATGGGCGGAGTTGTTGCTGATACTAGAGCGTGGGGAATTCCCTCAGATTTTGATGTACCAAGTTTTTTGCGTGCGGCAAAAGCGAATTTCATCCGCCTTCAGGCCGCATGGGATAAAAAAGACGTCAATGATTTACATCAGTTCACGACACCTGAAATGTTTGCTGAATTGAGGTTACAGCTTGAAGAAAGGGGAAACGAGCAGAATGTTACTGATGTCATCGATTTAGATGCGGATTTATTGGGTATTGAGACTTTCCAGAATGAATATATGGCAAGTGTGCGTTTTACCGGGAAAATCCGCGAAAATCCCAATGCTTCAGCTGAGCCTTTTGAGGAAATCTGGAATATGACCCGCCCAATTTCCAAGGAATCTGGGTGGGTTCTTGCGGGTATCCAGCAGGCTTAAGGAAACGGTAAACGGCCATGCGTAAGCTCTGGCGACTGATATCTATTTTCTTCGTCATGTTCCGGCATGGACTTGACGATATGGCCGTTTCATACCTGTTTAGCCAGGGAGCTGCTTCCTTCTATCGCGGTATTTTCTTTTGGCGTGGATTGGCAAGACCAGCAGCTGAGCGTTTCAGACGGGCTCTTGAAGAATTAGGGCCTATTTTCATCAAGCTGGGACAGGTCCTGTCCACAAGGCGTGACCTGTTGCCAGAAGATTTTGCAGATGAGTTGGCGAAACTCCAAGATCAGGTTCCGCCATTTGATGCCTCCCTTGCGAGAAACCAAGTTACCAAAAGCCTTGGGGCGCCTCCCGAAGAGCTTTTTGCGGAATTCGATGCCCAGCCGGTTGCCTCAGCATCTATCGCACAGGTGCATTTTGCCGTACTCAAAGATGGGCGCAAGGCCGCAGTCAAAATTTTAAGGCCTGACATCCTGCGCCGCATTGAGCGCGATCTTGAATTGATGTATGCCTTCGCTGCCCTGGGCGAAAAATACTGGATGGACGGCAGGCGCTTGCGCTTAAGTGAGGTTGTCCGCGAATTCGACAACTCGTTGCATAATGAAATCGATCTGCTTTGTGAAGCTGGGAACTACAGCCAGTTGCGTAGGAATTTTGAGGGGTCGGATAAATTGGTCGTCCCTGAGATCTACTGGGAACACTGCTCATCTGAGGTCATTACGATGGAGAGGATGGAGGGCATTCCCATCTCTCGTATTGATGAACTTCGTAAAGCAGGGTTTGACTTAAAAAAACTGTCGCGAAACGGCGTGGATATTTTCCTGACACAGGTTTTTGATCATGCATTTTTCCATGCTGATATGCACCCAGGAAATATCCTAATTTCTACTATGCCTGATTCGTGGGGCAAGTTCATTGCCCTGGATTTGGGGATTGTTGGCATGCTCGATGACTTTGATAGGGAATACCTTTCGAAGAACTTCATTGCATTTTTCCGGCGAGACTACCATTTGGTAGCACAGACGCATATTGAATGTGGGTGGGCTCCACCAGAGACTCGTGCTGTAGAATTGGAAGCGGCTATTCGTACTTGCTGTGAACCGGTGTTTGACCGACCCTTGAAGGAATTTTCCTTTGGGCTTGTTTTGATGCGTCTGTTCCAAACCTCAAGGCGCTTTAATATTGAAATTCAACCGCAACTCATTTTGTTGCAAAAGACCATGTTGAATATTGAAGGACTGGGGCGACAGCTGGATCCAGATCTTGACCTTTGGCGTACGGCAAAGCCATTCCTGGAAAATTGGATGAAGCGCCAGCCTGATATAAGGAAGCTAATTGAACGTATCAAGATGGAGTCCATCAGCTACAGCCGCCTTTTGCCAAGGCTTCCACTTTTAATTCAACAGGCGCTAGAGAAAAATGCGATAGTAGCGCAGGCGGCAACAGCCCAAAGACAGGAAACTGGAGCGCCACCAGATTATGGATCGAAAGGGCTGTGGCTTGTGATTGGCGCTGTTATCGGTGCGTTCTTATACCATTTCGCCAGAATACATGGATATGTGTAATTCTTCGGCGAAAGCGCCCGGTACAATTTATAATCGGCCTATCTTTATAATCCTTTTCACGTATGCCCGCACATGAATACTCTGGTCTGGTTTGTAATCCTGTACTGGGTCGTATCGGTAGGTATCGGTGTGTTTGCAGCGCGGTTTGTTAGAAGTTCGCGTGATTTTGCGGTTGCAGGCCGTGCGCTTCCCCTCTATGTCGTTACGGCAACAGTATTTTCGACTTGGTTTGGATCTGAAGCCGTCTTAGGCATTCCGCCTACTTTTGTTGAAGAAGGATTCGTCGGCGTTATTTCAGATCCATTTTGTTCAGGTATGTGCCTGATTCTGGTTGGTCTCCTGATTGCTAGGAAACTGTACCGGATGAACCTGTTGACCATCACGGATTTCTACCGCAACCGCTATGGGAGGACAGTCGAAATTATTGTTGCGCTCAGCATTGTTGTGTCATACCTAGGATGGGTCTCTGCCCAGATTAAAGCGCTTGGATTAGTTTTCAACATCATTTCTGACGGAGCGGTTTCCGTCAACATTGGTATGGTCATCGGCTTGGTCTGCGTTCTGATTTATACCCTGCTTGGCGGGATGTGGTCTGTTGCCATTACCGATTTTGTCCAGATGATCATTATTGTCGTTGGCATTATCTATATTTGTTTTGAAATTGCTGGTATGGTTCCCGGCGGTGCAAGCTTTGTAATCAGTCATGCTTATGATGCGGGAAGGCTCAGCTTCATTCCCGAGATGAATGCTGTAGCTATCTTTGCCTTTGTTGGTGCTGGGCTAACGATGCTTTTTGGCTCCATTCCACAGCAAGATATTTTTCAGCGTATCGCTTCTGCTAAGAATGAAAATGTCGCCCAACAGGGATCCATTTTGGGCGGTGCGTTCTATATTGCATTCGGATTGTTCCCGATGTTCCTCTGTTATGCAACGACCCTGCTTGATCCAGCTTTAGTTGCTGAGCTGATTGAGGTTGACTCCCAGATGATTGTGCCAGCTATGATAATCAAATATATGCCGCTGTTCGCTCAAGTAGTTTTCTTTGGCGCGTTACTGTCAGCTATCCAGTCTAGCGCGAGTGCAACACTTCTTGCTCCCTCCATTACTTTTTCTGAAAATGTCATTAAGGGCTTTTTCCCAAATATGAGTGACCGTCAGCACCTTTTTATGATGCGAACAGTTGTCCTGGGATTTACAGCCTTTGTCTTGGGATTTGCGATGTACACGGATTCAAGCATTTTTAAAATGGTTGAGAATGCCTATAAATCTACCCTTGTTGTTGCATTTGTCCCTCTGATGGCCGGTTTTTTCTGGAAATCGGCCAACCGGGCGGGAGCGTTAGTATCGATGGTTGGCGGAGCACTTGTTTGGATTGCTTTCGAGATTATTGATCCTGAAGGAACTGTTCCGCCGCAACTCTATGGATTTGCTGTAGCAGTTATCGGCATGTTTGTTGGGTCACTGCTGTTAAAGGAACGAGCAGAGCCACCCGTACAGCCGCCAGCTGTCTCTGCCGAATAGAGTGCTATTCTTACTGAAAAGCTCTATAATCTTATGCTTTAGTAGAAAGTTTTTGGAGTCGTACTGTGCCTATCTATGCCTACCGATGTGAAGACTGCGGTTTTGCGAAGGATGTTCTGCAGAAGTTGTCTGACGCTCCGTTGCATGTCTGCCCATCTTGTGGAAAAAGCACTTTCAGAAAACAGGTCACTTCGGCTGCGGTTCAGTCTAAGGGAAGTAGTCCTGTAAGCGTCCCATCCCCATGCAGTTGCTGCTGTGCGGCGGGTCCTGGTGGGACGCCTTGCGCTTAACGACATTCCAGAAGAAAACGCCTGACAGCAAAGACTGTGAAGGCATAAGACCAACAAGAGGAAAAGAAAATACCTATGTCCATGCGAACCAACTACTGTGGCCTCACAACTGAAGCCCTGCTTGGCCAGACAGTCACTCTCTGTGGCTGGGTACACCGTCGCCGCGATCATGGCGGCATTATCTTTATCGACCTGCGTGACCGTGAGGGTTTGGTTCAGGTTGTCTGCGATCCTGACCGGCCAGATGTTTTCAAGACAGCGGAATCCATCCGCAACGAATACTGCTTGAAGGTTACAGGTCGTGTTCGCCCTCGCCCAGAAGGAACCAACAACGATAATCTCGTCTCTGGCAAGGTAGAAGTTTTCTGCGAAGCCCTTGAAGTGCTTAATGCCTCTGTTACCCCGCCGTTCCAGCTTGATGACGAGCACCTGTCTGAAACTACGCGGTTGACGCACCGCGTGTTGGATCTGCGCCGTCCACAGATGCAGAACAATCTACGGTTGCGTTACCGCATCGCTATGGAAGTCCGTAAATATCTTGATGAGAACGGGTTTATTGACATTGAAACGCCAATGCTGACGAAATCAACACCAGAAGGTGCGCGCGATTACCTCGTTCCTTCTCGGGTGAACCCGGGGGCGTTCTTCGCATTGCCGCAATCCCCGCAGATTTTCAAGCAGCTCTTGATGGTCGCAGGGTTTGACCGCTATTACCAGATTACCAAATGTTTCCGTGACGAAGATTTACGTGCAGACAGGCAGCCTGAATTTACCCAGATTGACTGTGAGCTGTCCTTCGTGGAAGAACAGGAAATCCGTGATCTGTTTGAAACAATGATCCGCCAGATTTTTAAGAATACACTGGACACGCAGTTGCCTGAAAAATTCCCTGTGATGACGTACGACACAGCAATGGCGAAATACGGTTCAGACAAACCTGATTTACGCGTCAAGCTCGAATTTACTGAGTTGACCGATGTCATGAAGGACGTGCCATTTAAGGTCTTCAGCAATGTTGCTAATATGCCGGGTGGACGTGTTGCTGCTCTCTTGGTTCCAGGTGGATCCCAAGAAGGTACTGGTATGCCGCGTTCTGAAATTGATGCTTACACGCAGTTTGTTGGCATTTATGGTGCTAAGGGTTTGGCCTATATCCGTGTCAACGACATGAGTAAAGGTCGTGCGGGGCTGCAGTCTCCAATTATCAAGAACCTGACCGATGAAGCGATTGCCGCTACCCTTGAGCGAACAGGAGCAAAAAATGGTGATTTGATTTTCTTTGGTGCGGACAAAGCACGTGTTGTCAACGATTCACTCGGTGCACTGAGGAACAAGATTGGTTATTCCGAATTTGGCCAACGCCACAACCTCTTCGAAGATTCTTGGAAGCCCCTTTGGGTCATTGATTTCCCAATGTTTGAATATGATGAAGGAGAAGACCGTTGGACGGCGTGTCATCATCCATTCACCTCTCCAAAGGATGGCCATGAAGATCTGTTGGAAAGCGATCCTGGCAAATGCTACGCAAAGGCCTATGACCTTGTCTTGAATGGTTGGGAACTGGGAGGTGGTTCCATCCGTATCCACCGTGAAGAAGTCCAGAATAAAGTTTTCCGTGCCCTCAAGATTACAGAAGATGAGGCCAAGGAAAAATTCGGATTCCTGCTGGATGCCTTGCAGTATGGCGCGCCTCCACATGGTGGCCTAGCTTTCGGGTTGGATCGTTTGGTGACGCTGATGACGAAGTCCGATTCTATCCGTGATGTTATTGCTTTCCCGAAGACGCAGCGTGCCCAGTGTCTGTTGACCCAAGCACCGTCAGCTGTTTCGGAAAAACAGTTGCAGGAATTGCATATCAGGCTTCGCAAGGTCGATATGGCAGAGCCTGCCTGACGACGGACAATCAATTGGGGGAATCTTCGGATTTCCCCTTAACATCCTTGAATATTACTTACAAAATCCCGCAATCCATCCTTGCTGTCATCTATACCAAGGATTTGGATGTCCTCTTGATTGAACGGGCTGACCGTCCAGGGTTCTGGCAGTCGGTAACGGGCTCGCGGGACTCCCTCTCAGAAAAACTAGAAGAAACGGCTATCCGGGAAATTTTTGAAGAAACTGGGATAACTGTCGTAGATACCATTACAGATCCAGCCCCTTCTTCTCGCCAGGTTCAGAAGCGTTATTTGACTGACTGGCAGATTGAGCACGAGTTTGAGATTTTCTCAGTTTGGCGTCACCGTTTTGCGCCTGGTGTTACGACGAACACGGAGCATGTGTTCGGATTGCAGGTACCGACGACTTTTGATGTCGTATTGGAACCCACAGAACACTTAAATGCAATGTGGCTTCCTTGGAGGGAGGCCGCAGCGAAATGTTTTTCTTGGACTAACAGGGAAGCTATTGAGGCGCTGCCGATGCATGTCATTACCGATTAAGGTAGGGGCTACTCTTTGGGCATATCTGGGAAAAGCGTTTTGAGTCGATATTGGCGTTGGCGGTAATTGCCTTCCGGACCTTTGGGGCCACAGTCAACTTTGTCAAAAAGCTGTGTAATTTTAGCAAGAACCTGTCTTTGGCGGCTTGTACGGATTAATATTAGCCGCCGTCTGCTATGTCGGTATACGCTTCTAATGTCAACTAGAAGGCAATGACCTTGGTTGGCTTGGTGGACGTCTAAAAGGAGTGCTTCAGGGCGAGATAATCCGAAAATCGAAGCAAGCTCAATGCGGGCAGCCAGAAAGGGGTAGCTTGCTGTGATGTCTGGCGTCATATGTTGCATGCCATAAACTGCCCAAGGGGCGGGTTCAGCAGGGTCTGAAATCTTGCCCAGCATGACTTCTGCTTCTGATCGGCCGTTTCCCAGAGCCTTCTGTAGCCAGTACATCGCCTTGATGTCATTTGTTTCGTTGTCACGCCGACATCGCCATGCATGCAGCCCCAGTTCGTATTGCGCTTTTGGGTGCCCAAGGTTGCTGGCTGTTTCTAAGTAATCCAGCGAATCAGCCATACTGCGTTGAGAGAATTCCGCTTTTTGGTAGATAAGGGCAAGTGCGTACCAAGCTTTGGGCGAGCCTTGATCCCCTGCTTGCTTAAGCCATTTGACAGCCTTCTTAAAGCTGGTTGAACCTGCTCCACGCTGTACACGTAGGCCGTCCTCATCCATCTTCGCAAACCAGAGTCCTAACTGGTAGGCTGCTTCGGCATTACGGTGTGCTGCCGCAGTTTCCCAAAAGTTTTGAATGACATCTGATGCACCATCCGTATTGGCTAGTGCAATGCCGCAGCGCAGAAGGAGTTTGACGGATTGTGGATCCAGTTCAACCTGCCGTCCCTGCCGTTCTTCTGTTTCAAGAACCTCCTGCGCAATTGGCAGTGCATATTGCAAGAATGTTTTGTAATCTTTTTGATTCCATGAGTATTCAATCAGGGCAGATCTTGCATCTGGAACACCTGATTCGGCAGCTTGGGTGACCCAATATGCCGTTTTGTCGTCCATTTCGGTGTAAGCCTCATGCTGGCTAGCAATTTCAGCCAGAAGCCATTGCGCTTCTCCAATTTTTTGGTGGGCGGCTCCTTCTAAAAGCTTGATGGCTTCATGGTGCCGTTCGGGATTAACAGGGGTATCGGCTAGGAGCATTTGTGCCAAGACAAGGCCGGCGCGAGGTACACCGTCTTTTAGAGCATCACGATACCATCCTTCGGCCTGCCTGCGGTCAGGGTGTGTCCGGACGACTTCATACGGGATGTGCTCTCCAATTAGTCGCTTTGCTGCAAGTAGGCCCTGGGATGCTGAGCGCCCGAGCCAGTGCAATGCAGTCGTAACACTTTGAGGTAAACCTTTGCTACCAAACAGGTAAAGTTTGCCGAGCGTCAGCTGTGATTCTGGGTTTCCTGCCCGTGCTTCGCGCAACAACCTAAGTTCTTCCCTGCTAGCCATTTGATTCCTGAAAAACCTTTAATCCTAAAAATTCTAATCTTTTGCTACCTTTGTGTTAATGTTGGTACGATCCAATAGGGTGTTTTTCGGATTTTTGTAACTAAAGCACAACACTTTACGTATTTTGAGATTAACGGCTCGGATTCCCATTTTGTTGCCTAATGTTTCGAAACAGGCGGTTTCTCAGCGAATTCGTTAATGAGGATGTCAATTCTGGCGTTGTTGGGTTATCATGCAATATATGTGCTGAAACCTGTCGCAGATACACGTATCTCTGCTGACGGTTCTTTTCAGCCCGGTTTCTCAGACTTAAATTTAGGTTGCCGAAAAGGCAGCCTCCTATCGAAGGAGATAACATGACAACCACTTGGGTGCGTTTCAAACAGGGTGATGCTGTTAAGTTTGGTACTCTCGATGGTGATACCATCGCAGTTTACAGCGGAGATATGTTCAACAACCCACAGGCTACCGGTGAATCCGTTAAGCTCGCTGATGTTAAGCTGATGACTCCATGCAGTCCTAGCAAGATGATTCTGCTGTGGAACAATTTCTATTCCCTGGCTAAAAAGATTGCTGAGAAGAAAGGCAAAGAAAAACCAGATATCCCTGAAGAACCACTGTGGATGCTGAAACCACCAACCGCTTTTATTGCAGATGGTGAAGCTGTTATCAAGCCAAATACCTATTCTGGTAAGGTTGTTTATGAAGGCGAACTGGGAATTGTTATTGGTAAACGTTGCAAGGAAGTTTCTGAAGCAGAGGCTAAAGATTACATTTTTGGTTATACCTGCTCCAATGACGTTACCGCTGGCGAACTTTTGACGAAAGACCCTACCTTCGCACAGTGGACGCGTGCAAAAGGCTTTGATACGTTTGGTTCCTTCGGTCCTGGTATTGTTTCTGGCATCGACAATCCTGACAGTTTGGTTGTCAAGACCATCCTCAATGGTGTTGAACGTCAGAACTATCCTGTCGCTGACATGATTTTCCGTCCACATAAGCTGGTTGCTATGCTCTCCAACGATATGACCCTCGAACCAGGCGATATCATCTCCTGTGGTACTTCTCTGGGTGTAGGCTCCATGAAGCCGGATAGTACGGTCGAAGTCATCATTGATGGCGTTGGCCACCTGTCCAATAAGTTCGTCGAATCTGCTCAGTAAGCCAATTCGCTTGGGCTTAAGCGGCAGGCTTTATTTTAGGCCTGCCGTTTTTTTCAGTCTTGGGAAATTGTTACATCTTTTCACACGCAGTAATATGCTTTAACCGCTATACTGTCTACTATGTTCTACTACCTGAAAGGAAAGGCCATGAATAAACTCACCCGTTGCCTTATTGCTGGCACTGCCATGTTGGGGCTGAGCGCTTCCTGTCTGGCTGCTGGGGATTACCCACCGGCACCATCCGATGATGCGTATCAGAACTGCCAGTGTCCTCCTCCTCGCCACAAAGGATGGAAGCATGGAGAATTTGGACCTGAAGCAAAACAGAAACGCTTGCAGAAACTGCATGACAGCTTGAATCTTTCAGCTTCCCAGGAAAAAGCATGGGACGACTATGTCGCTGTCGTCAACAAGCACCATGGTCTACGTGGTGAACATCCACGTCCACCACGCGAAGAATTCGAAAAGATGACAGCCCCAGAACGTCTGGAAAAACTACTGGAGGGGATGAAGCGTCACGAAGCATACCTTCAGGAAAGATTGGACGCGACAAAGGCTTTCTATGCTGAACTGAACAGTTCGCAGAAGGAAATCTTTGATAAAGAAGCGGTTTTTCATCGTCCGCACCATCGTCGCGGTCCACGTGGACACCGCGGTTATGATGGTTATGGTAAAAAGCAGAATGCAGGACAGTATTAAACTCACATAACTTAATTACTGGGATTCAAGGCACCTGATTTTTCAGGTGCTTTTTTATTATTCTTTCTGGGAACGCAGGTATAATCTCCAATTGGTCTGGGAACAGGAGTGCTTTGTTCCCATCGTAATGTTTTTTGAATGGTTTTTCATGCTTTCTCAACACAAAGAACTGATTTCAGGTTTGATTAAAGACGCTGTTGACGTACTAACAGCAGGCCAGGAACTTGTCAAACAACCAGTAGTGGCATTGGAGCGTCCGCGCGATGCTTCCCATGGAGATATTGCCTGCAACATTGCCATGCAGCTGGCTCGTCCGTTGAAAAAAAATCCTAGGGAAACTGCTAATACGATTGTGGCATCCATAATGGCTTCCCCTGCACACGAAGGCGTTATCGATTTCTGTGAGGTAGCAGGTCCCGGTTTCATTAACATCCGTTTGACATCCGCAGCAAGGCAGCAGGTTGTGACAGAAGTCCTGACTGCAAAAGAAGCCTTTGGGACAAGTAATCGCGGTGTCGGCAAAAAGGTAATGGTGGAATTTGTTTCTGCTAACCCGACTGGACCGCTGCATGTTGGTCATGGCCGTCAGGGTGCCTTGGGGGATGCTATTTCTGCTCTTTTTGCGTCCCAAGGCTTTAAGGTCACGCGTGAGTTCTATTACAACGATGCTGGTGTGCAGATCAACAACCTGACCCTCTCCGTTCAGGCGCGCGCAAAAGGCTTGAAGCCAGGTGATGAAGGTTGGCCAGAAAGTGCTTATAACGGCGACTATATTGCTGACATCGCACGCGATTTCCTTGCTAAAAAGACTATATCTGCACGTAATTGCGATACGGTGACTGCTACGGGAGACGTCGAGGATTTGGCCTCAATCAGGGCTTTTTCTGTCGCTTACCTGCGTAATGAGCAGGATAATGACCTGAATGCTTTTGGCATTCATTTCGACAATTTTTTCCTAGAATCTTCACTTTATACCGATGGTAAGGTTCAGGAAACTGTTGATGCCCTTACCAAGGAAGGCAAGACATTTGAAGATGGTGGGGCGCTCTGGTTGCGTTCAACGGAGTATGGGGATGATAAAGACCGTGTGATGAGGAAGACGGATGGCACTTATACCTATTTCGTGCCGGATGTTGCCTACCACATCAACAAGTGGAATCGTGGCTTTGACCGTGTTATCAATATTCAGGGAAGTGATCACCATGGAACCATTGCACGTGTGAAGGCGGGGCTTCAGGGGGTCAACAAAGGCATTCCCAAGAGTTTCCCTGATTATGTGTTACACAAGATGGTGACTGTCATGAAGGATGGCGCCGAGGTCAAGATTTCCAAACGTGCCGGTTCCTATGTGACGGTACGCGACTTGATTGAGTGGTCGGGTGCAGGGGATATCACCAGGGGGCGTGATGCAGTCCGCTTTTTCCTGATTTCAAGGAAAGCGGATACGGAATTTGTATTTGATGTTGACTTAGCACTTGCCCGTTCTGATGAAAACCCGGTTTACTATGTACAGTATGCCCATGCGCGTATTTGTTCTGTTTTCTCTCAATGGGGTGGTGATGAGGCTTCCTTAGATATGGTTGACCTGTCACCATTGGCGTCTGCACATGAAACGGCACTCTTGACCAAATTGGCGGAATATCCAGATCTGATTTCCCGTGCGACAGATGAGTTAAGCCCTCATCTTGTTGCTTTCTATCTGCGTGAATTGGCCGGTGAATTGCATGGTTATTACAATGCAGAACGATTCCTTGTAGACGATGAAAAAACGAAGCTGGCCCGACTTGCGTTGCTTAAGGCTGTACGTCAGGTGCTTCGTAATGGATTGACTTTACTGGGTGTTTCTTGTCCTGAAAAGATGTAAGTTATGGCTACTCAACGAGGCGGTACTTTTTTTGGTTTCATTGTCGGTCTGATTACAGGTTTTGCAATTGCGGCGGCAGTGGCTTTCTTTCTGATGCGATCTTCCCCTTTTGCCAAAAAGGAAGAATCTAAGCTAGAACAACCTGTCCAGCAGGTTCAGACTGCTACCCCCTCTGGCCAGCAGAATGCTGATCCTAATCAGCCTATGTATAGGGAAGTTCAGCAACGTCCTGTTGAAACTAAGGTTGAGTCTGAGGTGACAGAAAAGCCTGCTCCTCTAGTGAACCGTCCTTCCCCTGAGGTGGAGAAACGTTCACCAGCTGTTGATCCGCGTGCATTGCCTGCCTCAACTCAGACAACTTCAAAAACGGTACAGGAGACAACTAAGTCTCAATTAGCCTACCTTCAGGCAGGTGCTTTCAAAAACCGTGAACAAGCAGACAATATGCGCGGTAATTTGGCACTTTTGGGGTATAGTTCGCAGATTTTGCAGGTAGGTTCGGGGTCTGACAGGTTCTACCGCGTCCGTTTAGGACCCTATCAGCAGTCCCATATTGCCCAAATCCAGTCCAGACTCCGTGGCAATGGATTCCCAACAACTGTAATCAAATAAAGTTATGAAGGTATTTTTAAGGCAGTTGGTTGTCCTATTGGTTTTTGGCTTGGCCGTTGCGACGGTTTCTGCCAAACCTTCGAATCCACAATTGAATGTGGATTATCAGATGTTGGCAGTCCCACAGGATGCAGAAGCGGGCAAAAAAGTCGAAATTATCGAGTTCTTCGGCTATTTTTGTGGCCATTGCTATCAGTTGGATCTGCCCATCACCAATTGGGCGCGCCAGAATAAGAACAGGGTACTTTTTAGACGTGTCCATGTGAAATTCGGTGATGGAATGGCTATGCAGCAGCGCATGTTTTATACGCTGGCGGCCATGGGAGAGTTGACCAACGGTATGCACCACAAAATTTTCAAGGCAATGCAGGAGCAGCGTTATCCGTTCAGGACGGATGTCCAGGTTTTCCGTTGGATTGAAGAGAACGGTATTGATCGTCCGAAATTCGTTGAGATGTTCAATTCCTTTTATGTTGACGCCCTGTGCCAGCAGGGGGTTGGATACCTCGATACCTACAAGGTTGATGGCGTCCCGATGGTTGTCGTAGATGGACGTTTTGTGACATCACCCGCCATCATCAGTGAAGGCAACAAGACGGAAATGACTGAACAGGAAGCGATTAACGGGACATTGAAGGTCTTGGATAACCTCGTCAACCGTGCGTTGCAAGAACGTGTCAAGAAGCGTTAGCTTTATCCTCTTGAAGTGATAGAAGTAGGGCATAGATGTTGTTTGTGCTCTACGTCGGATTATCTTATATAAAAAGTGAGTAAGTAATCACTTTTTATATTATTACATACTTTCCGTTAAGGAAACTCTGAAAAACCCTTGCCCAGTATGATAATATTATCATAGATAACCAAAGGTACTGAACTATGAGTGACCAGCTGACATTCTTCCAGGCACAGACAGAGCATCGGCGTAAAAAGAAAAAAACCAGGTTGGAAATGTTTCTTGAAACCTTGGAACGGGTAACGCCATGGAATAAGCTTGAAGCCAAGGTGTCACGGTACTACGCCAAGGCAGGACCGCAGGGAGGCCGCCTGGCCTACCCCCTGGCAATGATGCTGCGTATCCACGTTTACCAGATACTCAACAACCTGAGTGATCCTGCAATGGAAGACAAACTCTATGATACGTACGCTGTCAGGGAGTATGCCGGTATAGGAGAAGAAGACCGCATACCAGATGAAACGACCATCCTCAATTTCCGGCACCTGCTGGAACGCCACAACCTGGGCAAGGAAATGCTCAATACCATCAACCGTCAGCTCAGGGATAAAGGGCTTATGGTCCGAGAAGGGACAATAGTTGACGCCACCTTCATAGAAGCGCCGTCATCTACAAAGAACAAGGATGGCAAACGTGACCCAGAAATGAGTTCGGGCAAGAAGGGAAACACCTGGCATTACGGGATGAAGGTGCACGCCGGTGTTGATGCAGAAAACGGTCTTGTCCACAGCCTTGAGTTTACAGGGGCTAACGAGCATGACATCACGCAGGCATCAAAACTGCTGCATGGTGAAGAATCAGCCGTACACGGAGATGCAGGATATATCGGATTGGAGAAACGTCCTGAAATGCAGGGCAGGAACATCCGGTGCTATATAGCGGAACGCCCAGGGAAAAGGAAGCAGCACGCCAAAGGCAGCATAGCTGACCGTCTGCAGCATCTTCTGGCAAGCGTCCGTTCGAAGGTTGAACACGTGTTCTACCGAATCAAAATCCAGTTTGGTTATGCCAAGGTCAGGTACAGGGGTATCGAAAAGAACGCCAACAGGCTGTACATGCTGGCTGGATTTGCCAACCTCATGCGGGTACAGCGGTACTTGGTAGGATGATTGCGCCCTGATTCAGGAAAAAACCTGAATCAGGAGTAAAAATAGAGGGAGAAACTGACTGAAAACGTCTGTTTTTACTGATTTTTGAACAAAATTTGAAAAATTAGTGTCTGAATACGAAATTTGGTCGGTTATTCAGACCTTCCTTAAAGTACTAGAGGAAAATTAAAATGTTCGAAACGAAATATGTAATGTAAGTGCGATACATATCGATAGGATTTACGATAATGTAGACTCCCATTTAACATTACAAATCATATCTCCGGTAACATTAAATATTGCGTTAATAAACAACAAATTAATTATAAACTTAATATCGTATTACTCTAAGCGCCCAAATAATAAAATTCCAATATAGGTTGTATTTTAAGGTGTTATTCGTCCTTATATTGAGAATATGTAGACTAAATATAACATCCTATTTCTGTTTCTAATTGTTATTTAAAAATCCACTTTTTTCTTTTCTAATATTTTCTATTCATTATCAATAGGATAAAGGCTTTTCGGTATATCCCTGCCCAAAAATTAATATTCTGTTTCATAATTTTTTTCTTGCTGCTTCTTTCCAAAAACGAATATTCCGGGACGCTTTTTTACGGATTGCATATCCGTTTATGCGTATAAACCAGCATAGAGCATTGTAGACCATTTAATACTTTTTGTGTCGAACTTGTTTGGAAGGACTTTCCATGAACAGAATATTTAAGGTTGTATTCAATCGCGTCTTAGGTCATCACGTTGTTGTCAGTGAGCTTGCACGTTCATTTGCTAAGAAAAGTATCAAAGCAGTCACAGCAGTCGTCTTAGCGATGTTGGGGACGGGCGCATTTACAAATACCGCAATGGCACAAGAAGATCCTACTCAAGCTTCATTGAAATTAAATATAGACGAGAATGGTAAATACTATATTTATCAAGCCAACTCGCCAGTACGTTACTATATTTTAGGCGCAGCTGGCGGCGGTGTAATGCCAGAATCTTATGAGGGCCAACAGACTGTAATTACAGCGACTTCGGATACTGGCGGAAGTACTGAGTTTAAAATCATGAATGTTGCAACAGGGAATACAAACCCTATCGGCACCATGACAATCAATGCAGGCAAAAACATTGCCATCAGTAAGGAGACTGAAGAGTATACAACTTCAAACGGGACACCAGGCACAAGGGAGATTGCGGTTATTTCTGCAACTCATAACAAGGTCACAGGTGGCAGTGCGACGAAGGCATCGGATACAGACAATGCAGTTTCCCTGACACTGACCGATGCGGACAACAATACGGTTCCATCGATTGCCCTTGAAAACACCTACACGACAAAAGTAGAAATCCAGAACGTTGAAGGGGGCGGCAAAAAAGCCGTCTTCTCGCGCAATGATGGTAATTCATATGAGCTATTACTGTCAGACCTTGCTGGCTCTTCAACGGACTACCGCTTAGTCGGAGCTAACGGCGAAACTGGTGATCAGGCGAGCGCCTACAGTGTGGATGCCAACAATAAGGTGACGCTGAAGGTCCGTGATACGATGGATCCGGAAGCGCCGGCAGAGAACATCGTTATCGAAGGCGTTGCATCGACAGCTGATGTGGCCGCTGCCAAGACCGAGGCATCCAAGCACACGACCGTCAGTGTCAATGACCATACGTCGGCAGGCAACCTGACGCTGACCCAGACCGAGGCGACGGAACAAGCGGGTACGAACTACGACATCCAGCTGTCCAAGAATGTGGACCTGACAAGCGAAGGCAGTCTGACGGTGGGCAGCACTTCCGTCACCGGTGATACAGTTACGACTACCAACGTCAATTCGACAAATGTCACAGCAACCACTATCAAGGCGGGTAACACCACCATCAATAACAACGGCATGACCATCCAGAATGGTCCGACCATCACGACGACCAACGTGAGTATGAACAACCAACAGATACACAACGTTGCCGCAGGTTCTGCAGATACCGACGCAGTCAATGTTGCCCAGTTGAAAACGGTAGCAGGAGGGTTGACCCATTACTATTCTGTCAAGGATGGCGGCACCCCTCAAGGCAACTACAACAACGATGGGGCGACCGGCGCCGATGCGATTGCCGCAGGTCCAAATGCTGTGGCAGAAGGTGCTAGCAGTATCGCTATCGGTAACGGTGCACAGGCGACGGGAGACGGTGCAATCGCCATTGGCGAAGGAAGTACTGGGCAGCTGATTGCCAGCGGCAGTAATTCCTATGTCCATGGATTTAGCGCCCAGGCAATGGGGCCAGATGCAACGGCATGGGGGATATTGACAACAGCAGGACAGAATGAATCTGACCGGCTAGCTACCTGGCAGATGCTGAGTGAAATGGATCACGCAGGAGAACCTGGTGAGAAGGATGAATTTGGGATAGGTGCAACTGCATGGGGACAG
>JAEEGK010000686.1_pt1 | contig 84731 bp, 67 predicted proteins | sample 8958771 | NCBI WGS metagenome assembly JAEEGK01 (sample SAMN16246547, study PRJNA631951) | gut metagenome | biome: gut microbiome; feature: rumen; material: SC-attached | host: Bos | place: Iran: Karaj | collected 2018-10
TATACAGTTGCGGAGCTCTACGAATAATGCTATAATACTGATTAGGCTATAATAGTTATCATTACTCGGGGAGGGCATCGCCATGAAAAAACGAAAATTGCTTGTAAGCATCATTCTTGCGGCAATCGTTTGTATGGCGACTGCCCTCCCCGTTTCTGCGTCCACCCTGTATTTTACGTCTATAAACAACATCCTCATGCCGCTCAGCGACGATACCATGCCCATAAACGTAGACGGAATCATGTACGTCCCCTATAATGTGTTCAATTCCTCCGAGCTCGGAACTTATTCCGTTTATTCAAAAAGCTCGCAGGTGGTTCTCGTTTTCCGCAGCGATTTGCAGCTTAATTTTGACCTGAAGGACGGCTCTACCTACGATAACACGAGCGAAACCTACAGCATTTCCGCCGTTTATTCAAACGGCGTCGTCTATATCCCCGCCGCCTTCACCTGTGAGTTTTTCGGCATACAGTACAGCGTAATCCGCGGCAACGACTACGGCCCGATAATCCGCATGAAACGCGGCGACGTGCTTGACGACGAAACCTTCGCCAAGGCAGCAGCAGCGCTCATGAAAAGCCGCCTCAACCAATATAAAAAAGAAACGAGCGAGACGGCGTCTCCCACGCCGACGCCTGCCCCAAGCCCCACGCCGACGCCCACCCCCGTCACGCCCACGCCTCCGCCGAACGACGAAGCGCAGCTTCATACCGACGTTGACGTATACATAAACATCTATGGGCTTGACCCGGGCACTACGCCGCTTATTCTCCGCACGCTTGAAAATAACGATATTCCAGCGACGTTTTTCCTCGCTCAGGAGGATATCCTTGAGAACGCCGACCTTGTCCGCCGCGTACTGGGAAGCGGCTTCTCCGTCGGGCTCATAGTCGGCGAAGATTATTTAAACGACTATGAAGCTTCCTCCGCCCTTCTCTATGAAGCGGCGCATCAGGCGAGCTTTATCGTCGCCATAGGCGGCAATTTCGGCGAGGATTATTATGATAAGCTCTCCGCCGCCGGGCTCATCGCGGCCTCCGACCACACAAAGCTGGACAGCGTTTGGAACTATTACTACGGCTCCGCGCTGAATAAGAAAAGCGGAAGCGTCGAAATAGCCATACCGGGCGACAGTAAAACGGCGGACGGGCTGACGACGCTTATTCTGAAGCTCAAAAAAGAAGAATACAACATTATGCGTCACGCTGAAACAGCGTTATTAGGATAAAGGAGGATATTCCATTGGATGGTAAAAATATAAAGGCTCTTGTTCTTGCCGCCGGGCAGGGCAAGAGGCTCGGTTCCGGCGAAGCGGGCGTCCCGAAGGTAATGAGAAAGGCCGCAGGCCGTCCGCTTATCAGCTATGTTCTGGACAGCCTCTCCTTCATTCCGCCGCAGGATACGGTTATAATCGTTGGTTTTATGAAGGAGCAGGTCATTTCCGCATATCCCGATTATTCCTACGCCGTGCAGGCCGAACAGCTCGGAACGGGTCACGCCGTTGCAATGGCTAAGGAACAGCTGCAGGGCTTCGACGGCGCGGTTCTTGTCTGCTGCGGCGACATGCCGCTTATTAAGCGCGAGACCTATGAGGCTCTTTGCAGCGAGCATTTTTCCGCAGCTAACGACTGCACCATACTCACCGGCATATACGAAGATAAAAAGCCTTATGGCCGCATCATAAGGAACGCTGACGGAAGCTTCCTCAAGATAGTTGAACAAAAGGACTGCACGCCCGTAGAAGACGCGGTTCGCGAATATAACAGCGGCGTTTACGTTTTCTCCTGCAAGGCGCTGCTCGCCTCTCTCGACAGACTCGGCAACGCAAACGCCCAAAACGAATATTACCTCACGGACGTTCCTGCCATCATTCTCTCCGACGGCGGCAAAATCGGACTCTGTAAGCGTGAGCTCGGCGACGAGCTTCTGGGCGTAAACACCAAGGAAGACCTTGAGCTTATCGAAAAGCTGGTAAAAAAATAATTATAGTTTATCTTTGATCCAAAAAAATCGGCGGACGCAAATGCGTCCGCCTTTTTTATTTTGCTGCCTTTTCGCAGAAGCGCTGCATTATCGCCGCGACCTGCGCGCGCGTGGCGCTGCCCTTCGCATCGAGGATAAGGCCGCCGCTTGCGTCCGTCGTGCCGTTTATAAGGCCGGCGCCGACAGCCCAGGAAAGCGCGTCCTTCGCGTAATCGGATACGCCGTCCGCGTCGCCGAAGGCGCTTACGTCGCCCTGCGCGGAAACGTCGTAGCCTTTGAACTGCGCGTAATTATAGAGGATTACCGCAAGATCTTCGCGGGAAACGGAGTCGTTCACGCCGAAGCTGTCGCCGCGGCCCTTGGCAATGCCGCTTTCGCTCAACCACGCTACAGCGTCAGCGAACCAGTCTCCTGCGGAAACGTCGTTAAACGCCGCTGCGCCGCCCGTAGCCTCCGCGCCGTCGAGGTTAAAGAGAAGCTGCGCTATCATGCCGCGCGAGGTCTTGGCGTTCGGCTCAAAGCCCTTGTCTGTGCCGTTCATAATTTCGTGCGAGGACGCCCACGCGACGCTTGAAGCGAACCAATCATCTTGCTTAACATCCTCAAAAGCTTTGAAATTATCGACGATTTTCACCGTCGCGCTGCCGGAAAGGGTGAGCTCAACGCCTGTTTCGCTGGTGGTGGATGTCTTGACGATTTCTTCCCTGCCGTCGTCATAGACTATAACCGCGACGGTGCTGGCCGTTACGTTTTCAACCGGGATTTCGACCCTTACAGGCTTCTCCGTCTTGGGAAGCGTTACCGTTACGGGCGCGGCCTTTTCCGCGCTTTCCGCAGCCTTAACTTCGACCTGAACCTTTACGCTCTCGCCTGCCTTCGCCGCTTCCTCAACAGCCTTTTCGCTTACCGTTGCCTCGGCGGAAACTACCTCTCCGTCTGCTCCGGTTTTTACTTCGCCGGTGGAGCCGTCCTGCACTGTGGTCTTTGTGTCCGTAGTGCCGTCGGCGTTCGTCGTGGTCTCGGTCTTATCTTCGGTCTTGTCCTGCTTGTCCGTGCCGGGATCGCTCGGAACGGAAGGAGTAACAGGTTTGGGAACTATGTTTGTGTTTGTAGAGGGCTCCGGCTCTGGCTGAGGCTGCGGTTCGGGGTCGGGCTCGGGCTCGGGCTCAGGCTCGGGTTCGGGGTTTGGCTTCGCCGTAATGGTGAATGTACCTGTTTCATAGGTCACGGTATAATTCCCTTGTGTCGCTGCGCCGCTTGCTGTAATGGCGTAGCTTCCCTCTTCTTCGCCTGCCTCGCGGCTGAGAGTGTAATTTACAGTATCGCTGCCGATAAGTCCCGTGACCGTGGCTGTGAGCGCGGGGTCGTCCTCGCCCGCAGTTTTCGTTTTGTCGCCCGCAGTAACAGTAACGCTCCTGGGATTGACCGTAAGCGTCAGAGACGCGCTGCCGATCGTCGTATTGGAGTCATAGGTCACGGTGATGATGGTTCTGCCGACGCCCACGATGGTCACAACGCCCACGTTTGTCACGGTTGCCACATCCTCGTTGCTGCTTTCCCACGCCCACGCGCCATTTGCTCCTTCGTTCGCCCTTGCGCTCAGCGTAAACGCGGCGTCGCCGTATGTCTTGCTGGTATCGCCGCCGAGCGTCACGCCCGCGTCGGACTTGCCGGCGATGGTTACGACAACGCTGACCGTGGAATCCTCGTAGTTTGTAGAGCTGATCGTCACGGGCAGGGTGATGATATCATTGGCAACGGTATAAACCGAGGCGCTCACCATGCCGCTCGCGTCAACATTCCAACTGCTGACAGAGCTTCCATGACCGCCCGTTACGCTCGCTGCGCCCTCGGTATAGGTCAGTGTTCCGGCGTTTGCAGGCATCACTTCAGCGAGGGACACGGCGACATCCGTCGTTCCCGCGGCCTTGTTTAGCATCACATTCGCCAGAGTCGGCGCCGCAGCCTTTCCTATGGAAAAGAGTATTGTTTTCGCGTCCGGCAGTTTGTAGTTTCCCGCCTTGTCGCCAATCAAACTGTTTGCTGTGGCAGTGTAGCCCGTCCCCACGTCAGTTTGTGCGCCGCTGACAGTGACGCTGATTACGTCGCCGTTCACCGTCCCCGTCGCCGTAGCCGTGGGGGCTTGCGCGTTACCGTTAAAGGTCAGTGACGCAGCGCTCCACGTCAAGCCGAGTTCTTTCTGATTGACGGTCAGCACCCCGGGGATGAAGCTGATTTCATAGTTGCCGGAGGTAATTCCGCTCGGTGTGATGATGTAGCCGCCAACGTCGGCGTACTGCGTATAGCTGTAGGCATAGACAAGCGTACCACCCAAAACCGTCGAAGTTTCGCCGTTCACAAATCCGGAGTATTCCACGCCGTCGTTCCACGGAGCGTCACCGTAGGTGATGGCGTGGTCGTTCGCCGTGACGGTCAGCGGAGCCTTGTTGATTGTAATAGTAGCCGAGCCGGTATAAGTTGCGTAATTATTCGCCGTGACCTGATAATAGACGGTTTTTGTGCCGACGTTCGTGATCGTCGGGTTGGCATCAAGCGTGTACAAGCCTTCGCTTTCGCCGTACATAATTTTATAACTGCTCGCCGGAACGCTGACAGTCACGCTGATACCGTGCGCCTCGCCGTCGTAGGTCACGGTCACGTTGTCAGCAGTAACAGTCATGGGTGTGTCCGCGGCCTCCCACATCGCCGTGAGCGTTATATCCGCGCTGACTGGCTCATTAAAGTCATACTTATTGCCGTCAAGCGCCCATCCTGCAAAAACACAACCCGGCCTTTCAGGGCTGGACTCAGGCTCCTCCGCCAGCTCTCCGGCGAACACGGGCTGCTCACTAAACGTATCCTCGCCGTTTTTGAACTTGACTGTATATGAAATATTTATCGCTGCTTCGCCGTCGCCATTAATTCGCAGCGGGTAAGTATTGTTATCATATATGAAATCAGAAAGTTTACCCTTACCGGATAGGCCTTTGGTAAATGCTCCAAGCGTCTCCATTCCGACGCCTATGGGCGTGCTCCCGGTCAACTTACTGCCGATAGTGATTAACTGCCCGGAAGCAAGATAGAGGTTGCTGAGATAATCGCTTTGCATCGGAGGCTCGATGCTCAGTTCTGAAATGAAAACTGTGTCATAGTCGAGATTGGAGGAAATGTTCGCTTTTTTTGAAAGCTTGACCGTGCCGTCCTTCGCAACGTAAACGCCGCCGCCCGCGCTTGGCGCCATGTTTCCGAGAAAAACGACGCAGTCCCCCACGCTCTCAATACCCTCCTGCAGCATATTTAGGATAACGCTGCCGGTTGCTTCGCCCACATTGTCGCTGATTACGCTGCTGAGAAGGCTGATAAACAGGGCGGAATCTGCCGGCGCCACGAACGGCTCCTTTCCGCCGACAATGCCGTCGGACATATCAAAGGAACCACCCGCGTCAACATAGACGCCGCCGCCGCGAGCGTCGAGGCTGACAAGACCTGTGTCACCGACTGCAATATTTCCGATGATTGCGCCCCCGGTCATTTGGAACGCCCCGGCGCTGAACACGCCGCCGCCATTATTATTCGCCGCATTTCCGCAAAGCGCGCCGGATGACATCTTAAACTCAGCGCCTTTGGCGAGGTATACTCCTCCGCCGCAGTCGCCCGCAAAGTTGCCGATGGGGCTTTCCTCGGGCAGACTGCCTGAGGAAAGCTCATCAATCGGGACTATCATACATTGGTTCACGCCGCCGACCACACCGCCGGACAGCTTAAGCGTGGCGCTCTTATCGGCGTATACTCCGCCGCCGTTTCTTATGGCTATGTTGCCGTCTAACAAACCTGCGCTCATCTCAAACGTCGCGCCCAGAGTACCTGCCGGACCACTGAGATAAACGCCGCCGCCATCGCCATTCTTGCCCGTCAATTTGTTGCCGCTCACCGAGCCGCCGCGTATTATGAGTGACGCACCGGGGAAAATATCCTCGTCTTCGGCAAAGCCCTCCTCGAGATATATCCCGCCGCCGCAGGTCTTCGCTGAATTATCGCTGACCGTGCCGCCCTCAATTGTCAGCGTACTGTAGTGACTGACATAAATGCCGCCGCCGTTTCTTGTGGATTTGTTAGCGCTGATCGTGCCGTTTTTTATCTTAAAATCAGTCGTAATTGAGGCAAACACGCCGCCGCCGTCGATTGCCTGATTATCTGCGATTTTCCCGCCGTCGAGCACAAACTTTGCACTGGTGTAAATATACACGCCGCCGCCCTTGCAGCCTTTGGCAAGGTTGTCGACTATCTCACCGCCGGTCATGTTGAAGGTGGTGCTCTGGTCAACGAGCAGGCCGGCTCCCCCACATCCGGTATCGGAGCCTGCGACGACGTTTCCGGCGATTCTTCCGCCGGTCATGCGGAAGCTGTCTCCTTTGCTGGCAAAAAGTCCTCCGCCGCGATTCATAGCAAGGTTGTCGCTGATTTTCGCCTCATCCTCCAGGAGGAACGAATTGCCCTTCTCCAAAGCGAAGTAAACGCCGCCGCCACGGGTTGCCTGATTGCGGCTGACTTCAGCGTTGCCGCTCATGGTGAGCGCGCCGCTCTTTATATACACTCCGCCGCCGTAAAGCGCCGAATTTCGTCCAATCTCCGCGCTGCCGTTCATGGTGAGGCTGCCGCCAGCAACGTAAACGCCGCCGCCGTAATAAGTCTTGCCTATCGCCTGATTGCCGCAGACGCTACCGCCGGAAATCGTCATAGAGCTGCCGTCGAGATACACGCCGCCTCCTCTGACATCTTTGGCTACGTTGCCGCAAACCGTGCCGCCCTCGACGGCAAGCGAGCCGGTAGAACTGACGTAAATACCGCCGCCATAGGGAACGCCTTCTCCGCCGGAATTGAAGCCGCCTGTGATGACGCCTCCCGCGACGGAGTATTCATTATCCTCCTGCGTTTTATCTATCCAATTAAACTTGAGCTCCGGGCTGTGCTCCGCGTCGGGAGCGCTGTCACAAAGTGTCAGCGAGCCGTCGACGCGTATAACGCAGCCGTCCGCCGCAGCCTCATTCAAGGCTCGGTCGAGTACATGGCCGTTTAGGTCGAGTGTGACGGGAATGCCGTCAGGAACATGAAGGAAGCTGTCATCCGCTTCGGCTGTGATATCCGCCTCAAGCGTAATAGTTCCGCCGAGGTTCAGCGCCGCCTGCAGCTCATTCCACGTTGTTATTGCGCCCTCTTTAAGCCCGCAGCGAATGCAGGTTCCCCCGACACCGCTGTAGTCGTGTCCCAGTGCGTCTGTATAGTTCTCCCGTTTGCTTTCGCCGCAGATGGCGCAGGTATATTCGTCATAGCCCGGCAGCGTGCAGGTGGGTTCTATAGTTACAATCGTCCATTCATGGCTGCAAGGCAGAAAAATAGGCAGCACCGCATCGCCGTCCAGACGCCATGCGGAGCCCAGAGCTTCCTTTAGGTCGTTTGCGGTCATGGACAAAGCATTTATGCCCTGCTTCGCGTTACTCAGCACAATCCGAAAATAGCAGTTATCGTGCTGGAAGCAGTTGGCGTCTGCGCTGCGGCAGAATTCATAGTGTTTTGCGCTTGAGCCTGTGGTTTTCAGGCGGCTTCTGTCACCGACATACACGCAGTTCACGGTGCGCGTACGTGCTTTTGCAGGCACATATCCGATGAAGCCGGAGAACTGTATCCCCTTCTCGCTTACGAACGCGCCGTCAAACAGTGAGTCATTGATGTTCAGCTTGACGTAATTCTTGCAGATGCCGACAAAACCCGCGCTTGTAGCGTCGCCGTCTACCTGCGATTCAATCGTTACGCTGCTGCGGCAGCGCTCGATAGTTATGTTCTTATAGTTACTGCTGCTGCCTGCCGTGATATATGAAATAAACCCGGCGGCAAATTTATTTACGGTAACGATTGAGCCGTCCACGCGAATATTGCGAATCTGGCAGCCGTCACCTGCGTAGTGAAACAGGGCAAGTCCCTGCTCCTGCTCCTTGCTGCCCGTATATTTCTCGTCGCAGGACAGACTCAGGGTAATTGTGTGTCCTGCGCCGTCGAAGCTTCCGCAGAATGGATATTGCTCAACGTCCGCCGCCATTTTAGAGGCGGTGATATCCGCCGTAAGCCGGAAATATTTGCCGGAACAATTATTTTCGGCGGTCATGTCGCTGAATATCTCCCAATCGTCTTCATTAGCGATGAGATACGGTTCCTCCTCCGTGCCGGAGCCGGAAAGCACAGCTTCCTCCGCCCGCGCCGGCAGCGCTATAGACGGCAGCAGCGCCGCGAGAACGCAGAACGCAAGCACCAAAGAAAGCGCCTTTTTCATTAATTTCATATATGTCTTCCCTTCATAATGATAATCCGTTTATCACAATAATCATGAAAAATACGCCGCCCGCAGCGGGTATTCCTTTTGTTTGCGGCGCTATTTCAGATAGCTATTAAGAATCATGCGCTTTAGTATCATAAGCTCCTGAGTGAGATCCTCCTCTTCCTCACTGCCGTAAACCAGACCCTGCGCGTATCGGCAGCACACGGCGAGCATGATATGCATGGTGGCGTTGAACATAGTCCGCTCGGGTTCGTCCGTGCGGATAGTCCCGTCGTGCTGCCCCTTTTCGTAGAGAACATGGAATTTCCGCGCAAAGGGTTCGATGGCTCGCAGATAATCGGCAAGCTCCGCGCGCGTCGCGCCAACGTGGGCAATATAGCTGTTAAAATCCTGATTAAAGCGCAGCAGATCGCCATGCTCCCGATATAGCCTTATATACATACCGAGGTAGAATTCCAGCTCCTCCGCGGCGTTCATGAGCTTCCCGCCGCTCCGGGCATACTCTTCCTCGACTTCGACAAAATACTGCATCCATTTGTGCGCGGCGACGGCTATAACAAAGCTCTGCTTAACGGTAAAGTAACGATAAAGCGTCGCGATGCCGCAGCCGCTTGCCTTAGCAACATCCTGCATAAGCGAGGCTTCGATGCCGCGCTCGGAGAAGATGCGAAAGCCCTCCTCTAAAAAGCGCTCGCGCCGCGCCGTCATCTCAATATCGTCGCGTTCAGCATTTCGCATAGGCGATGTTCCCTTCCTTCCGCGCTAAATCTGATAATCCATTTATCACTATATCCGTGCAGATTATACGATAAAACAATAACATTGTCAACTGTACGACAGAGGTAATAAAAAGGCGGGAGCGCTGTACCTCGCGGCATTACGCTCTCGCCTTATTAGGAATATTCCCTATTGCTTTTTCTGTCAGTAAATGGTATACTGCGAATGAGCCCGAATTGGGTTCCGTCTAACGGCACAGGGATGCCGCAGACCTGGAACCAATTTCGGGTTCTTTTTTATCCTCATTCAAATATTGAGTGTTAATTCACCGTTTATTTATAAGGTCAGCTATTGTGAATTTCGCCGTATAGCCGTTAATTACCTCGTCAAGCCCGCGCCAAAAATCAAGCGTAGCGCAGCTATCTGAACGCGGGCATCGAACAGTGCCATCCGCAAGACACGACACCGGCGCGAGCGAGCCCTCAAGATAAGAAAGCACTTCTCCAACATTTATCTTCTCAGGCGGCACGCAGAGGCGATAACCGCCTCCCTTTCCACGCTGGCCTATGACTATATTGTTCTTCACAAGCTCTTTTACAATACTTTCAAGGTATTTCTCCGATATTCCCTGGCGCTCGGCAATGCCTCTCAGCGGAATAAAAACACCCGGTTCTTGCTCTGTCATATCTATTAAAATGCGAAGTGCATATCTTCCTTTGGTAGAAATAAGCATTTTGCCACCTCGTTATACTAAATGTCTATATACATTATACCAATCTGTAATAATATTGCAACAGATATCCTGTGATTATTTTACCTTTCAGGCACAAAACAATCCTCTACAAGCCGAAGCACAACGTCGCCCGCCAGCATGAGCCCGGCGCATGAGGGAACCCATGCGGTACTTCCGGGAACGCTTCTTCTGCCCGGAGGCGGCGATTCCTCCTCAAGCGGCTTAATCGGCTTCTCGGAACTGTATAAAACGCGATGATGCTGTATGCCCCTGTCTCTGAGTTCCTTACGCACAACGCGAGCAAGGGGACACTGTGATGTTTTTGATATATCGGTAATCTCGAATTGAGAGGGATCCGTCTTGTTCCCCGTTCCAAGCGCAGAGATTATCGGTATTCCGCGCTCAATTGCGGAACAGATAAGGTCAAGCTTGCAGGAGACAAGGTCGATTGCGTCTATAATATAATCATACTTTTCGGTAAAGAATTCCTCGCGAGTTTCGGCACTGTATAGCGCGACAATCGGGCGAACATCAAGCTCCGGCGAAATATCCTTCGCTCGCTCAGCCATCACCTCTGACTTTGGTCTGCCAATTGTCGAATGCAGCGCAATAATCTGACGGTTTATGTTAGACTCGCTGACAAAATCGTTATCAACCAAGGTCAGTTTACCGACTCCGCTTCGCGCAAGCGCCTCCGCCGCATAGCTTCCCACGCCGCCTATTCCGAAAACGGCGACATGAGAGGCTTTGAGTTTTTCCATAGCCGCCGCGCCCAATAACATCTTTTCTCTGACAAAAGCATCCATTTTTCCCATTCTCGCTTAATAATCAATCATAAAAAAGAGGCAAACCCTGTGGTTCGCCTCTTTTTTCGTTTTATTGTATCTTACTTCGTAAATGCGAATGCAAAGTGCTTATTGACGTTGTAAGAGTTTTCAAGGTTTTCGAGCCACGAAGAATAATCATCGTTTCTAAGGAGGTTATCAGCGAGCTTGAGGTTATACTGCTCACCTTCGCCTACATAGTAAACTATATGATAGCCCGAATAAGAGGCGGAATTAACGTAAATTATGCTTGTGTCGCCCGGCTTATTATTACCGCTGAAAAGCCAGGACTCAATCTCAGGCACAAGGCTGCCGAGTTTATTGTCACTGTAAAGGCCACCCTTTCCGGCTGAGCCTGTATCTTCGGTATATTCATCGGCGAGAGCTGCGAAGTTATCCTCAGTCGGGTCCTGCTGCCATTCGGCAAAAATCTCGTTTGCCTTATCTCTTGCAGCGGTAATAGCGGAAGCTGAGATCTCACCGTTTTCCCCGTCGGGATTAACCTTTATAAGTATGTGTCTGAAAGACTCGAGATTATAATCGTTATGGTTTCTGCCAACGTAGAGTAAAGCGTAGTAGCCCGTTCCGCTCTCGATATACGTACTGTCGCCATATACACGGTCAGCAGAAGTGAGCCAATCCTTGCAGTCTGACGGAAGGGACGCAGGTGAAACGTTCTTGTGAAGGACCGAGTCAACGTCGGTATAAACCTCTTTCTCGTCCTCCGAGCAGTTTTCCTTTACAAGGTCTGCGAAAACATCCTCCGTCTTCGCCGCAGAGATTGCCTGCGCGACGGAATATGCCTTATTCATCGCGGTATCCGCGTCTATGCCGGCTTCATCGTCGGCAGCGCCGCTTGCGTAATAGCTGCAATATGTGGTGAGGTCGTAATCCGTACTTACAGAGTTATACTTCTCAAGGAGTTGGTCGTCAGAGTATTCATAACGTGAAATGAGTTCTCTTGAATAATCAGCCGCGAGGGACATTTCCTTCACGCACTTATTGAAAAGGTCTTCCGAAAATCCCTTTCCGTAAACGGAAATGAGATACTTTTCAAAAGAACCGTATCCGTTTGAAACGGCCTCGTCCCTCGCCTGTGCGACGGACTGGTCTATACTCGCCTGAGCGTCCGCGCTGATAACGTAGCCTTCTGCGGCGGCAGCGTCGTTAAGCACAGCGCACTGCTTCATGTTGTTAAGAGCGACCTCCTTGAAATAATCGTCCCAAGTCTGATCCTCGGAATACTGCTGGGTCTTGAGAGGCTTGCTCGAATCAAGAAGCATGCTCGCATACTGACCGTAAGTGGAATAAATGTTCTGATAAGTGGTAAAATAAGCAGTCTGATAATAATAGTTGAACTCAGCCGCTGTATAGCTATGGTCACCTATAGTGATCGCGGAAACGCCGGAATAAAACAGCGTAGAGTTAAAGATGATAAGAAGTACGATAACAAGCGCGACGACGATGCCGACGATGGATTTGATGAGGTTATTTCTCTTTTTCCTTTGCAGCATGCTTTCGCGTTTTACCTGTTTCTTCTCAACACCTTCCTCGCGTTCTCTCATTCTTTTTTTCTTTTCTTGTGAAGCGCTCATTGATAATCATTCCTTTACATACTCGGCGCACGCGCCAAATCAACGTTACACATTATACACTAGAAAACCGCATCGCGCAAGCTTTAAAAGGTTTATTTAAAGGATTTTTCACAAATAATCAAAACTCACCGTAAAGCTTATATAGCATAATGTCACAGCGAAGTACGTAATGTTTCACCGCGCAGAAAAGAAGGATGCGCTTCTCAGCACATCCTTCAAGCTTTTGAGTACACCCCCGCAAATGCCGTGTAAGCCCATTTATAACCTGCACTACCCGGCAGGTGGGTTACCTCCTTACGGCTTCTCTGCTTCCAACGTCCCAAAGCTGGGGAGGCCTGCAATTCACTGCAAGAGTTAGTATCCCGTTTTATAAATGTGGGTTTAAAAAGGCCTATCACGTACACCGCAGGGCTGTTCTTTATCTGGCTCTATAATAGCACAAAAACGCCTGAATATCAAGCATTTTTGTTCGTTATAATAGGATAAAATAGCCTAATAAAATTATCAAAAACGTCATGTATAAAACCTTTTCGGCATAATCATATGCCGGATAGCCGCGCAATGCCTTTTATTCCGCGTTCTCGTCGTCCTCGTCGGCCTCATCTTCGTCAAAAAGGCGCTCGGTTATCGCCTCATAAACCGCCTCTGCCTCTTCGTCATTATCTATGGTTTCAAGAAGCTCTTCGCCGTTTTCTTCTACTATTCTGAACATTATTATTTTATATGCATCGTCCCCCTCGGCATCCGCGGGGAAAAAGGCGGAGTACTCCCTCCCGTTGCAGGTAAGGCGCATGATAAACTCAAGTTCATGCTCGTTGCCTTCCTCGTCCGTTATAGTGACATAGGTTGCGCCCATATTTTCATCCATAGCAGTTTCTCCTGAACCCGGGCAAAGCCGAACGGCTCTACCGTGAATTGTTTTCGTCGTTTTTTATTTTAAAACAGCGAAGGAGAAAATGCAACAACCAAAATAGTCCTGCCATGTCAGGTATTACCGTCAGGATTGAAAATCTTCAAGCAGCTTCAAAACTTCTTCCCTGTTTTTTGCTTCAATTCCGTTTTCAAGCAGTTTTCTGTCCTCTTCTCTGAGGTTTTGAAGGCTTATACCCGTTTCTGCGAGCTCAGAGCCGTCTGAATTATCGAAAACGCAAACTTCTCCTCCGCTCGTTCTTATGGTATATCCCGGTCTGCTCTGTTCCCTAACGCTGCATGCTTCCGCAATCCGTGCATTGTCTAACGTGATTATAGCCGCGCCGAAATATGCGCATAATATAAAAAATGCCCCGCAGAACGCCGAAAACACAATCAGTCCGAGCCTGGATTTAATCATTTTATCGCCTCCGCAAAGGTATTATTTCCCATACATCGGACTTTAATACCTCTGTGCAAAACAAGTTATGCGTCTTTATCGTTCGGTATTTGCATTTCTGAATAAATAGTGTTATAATAAGCTGTATGACTATGGATATCATAGTGTCCGAGCTTGTCGCGTTCAGCCTCGGCAAGCCTTTCCGCCCCGGGACGAACCGGTTGTTTTTTGGAGGTACTGATTTTGAATATAAAAAAAGAACATCTGAAAAAAGGAGCAGAAGTCGGCGCGCGCACAGCGGGCGATATAATAGGCATTATCTTCAAGATAATCGGCACTATTTTTCTTATCGGGCTGCTTACTACCGTCTTTCTCGCAATAATATTTGCAAGCTACGTTAAGAATTACCTTTCCGCGCAGCTTGACGTTAACCTTTCCGATTTCTCCCTGTCTCAGACAAGCATTGTCTATTGTTACGACGATGACTTGGACTCATATATTCCGCTCGAAGAGCTCTCCGGACGTCAGCGCAGAACATGGGTAGACTATGAAAAGATCCCGAAATACGCTGAATACGCAGCCGTCGCCATAGAAGACAAGCGCTTTTATCAGCACCATGGCGTAGACTGGTTCAGAACGCTCCACGCCGTCGGAAACATGTTCCTCAGCATGTCCGATACCTTTGGCGGTTCCACGATAACCCAGCAGCTAATCAAAAACCTCACTACTTACGACGACGTTACGGTAAAGCGCAAAATCACTGAAATATTCCGTGCGCTCGACTTTGAAAAGCGCTATACGAAAGAGGAAATTATCGAATGGTATCTTAACAGCATTTACCTGGGCGAGGGTTGCTACGGAATAGCCGCAGCCGCGAACGAATACTTTGGCAAGGATGTTTCCGAGCTTACAATCCTTGAATGCGCTACGCTCATTTCCATCACGAACAACCCCTCGATGTACGACCCATATATTGCCCCCAAAGCGAACAAGGAACGCCGCGAAACGGTTCTTGACCAAATGAAAAAGCAGGGCTACATCTCCGAAGCCCAGTACAGAGAAGCCATGACCCAGGAGCTCAAACTCAAACGCGGCGCGGAGACTGAAGACGGTACCGGCGGCAAGGTAACCTCATGGTACATTGACGCGCTGATCGAGGACGTTATACACGACCTTATGCGTGAGAAAAATGTATCCTACAACATTGCTGAACAGCTTCTGTATACGGCCGGCTACAGGATTTACGCGACGCTCGACCCCGACATTCAGGAAATAGTAGACGACGTTTATTCATCTCGCGATAATATTCCCAGCGGTTACAAACAGAGCACTTATCAGGAAATGCAGTCCGCTATCGTTATTATCGACCCCTACACCGGCGACATCGTCGCGCTCTCCGGCGGAGTGGGAAAGAAGGAAGGCAGCCGTCTCTTTAACCTCGCCACCGACATGAAGCGTTCTCCCGGCTCTTCGATTAAGCCTATCGCGAGCTACGCGCAGGCGATTGAGCTCGGCCTCATTATGCCCTACTCTCTCGTATACGACAGCGCGGATGTTAAGCTTAGTGGCACTGACTGGTACCCGAATAACGACGACTATTCCAACTCCGGGCAGATAACTATCCGTTATGCGCTCCAACGCTCTATAAACACAGTTGCCGCACAGCTCATTGACCGTATCACCCCCGAAACCTCGTTCTATTTCCTCAGAGACAAGCTCGGCTTTACCGAACTCATCGAATCCGAAAACGGCATGTCGGATATTAATTACGCGTCTCTCGCTCTCGGACAACTCACCTACGGCGTCTCCGTGCGCGACATGGCCTCCGCCTACACCTGCTTCGTTAACGACGGTATTTACACAAAGGGCCGCCTGTATTCAAAGATTGAGGACGCTAATGGCAATCTTATCTACGAAAACATTCCGGAAAGCAACGTCGCCTTCAGCAAGACCACAACTTATTATATGAACGATATGCTTCAAAACGTCGTCAACGCCGGTACCGGTATAAACGCGCGCCTGGCAAACCAGCCCGCCGCCGGTAAAACCGGTGCCTCCGGCAACTGGTGCGACAGATGGTTCGTCGGCTATACGCCTTACTATGTCGGCGCCGTATGGTGCGGTTACAGCCAGCCGGAATATATGGGCAGCAGCAACCCCTCCACGGGCATGTGGAAGAAGGTAATGGAACGCGTTCACGCCGAGCTTGAGCCTAAAGAATTCCCCGTTCCCGAAGGGATGAAGAAGGTTACCGTCTGCATCGACACCGGCCTTCTCGCAGGTGCCGCCTGCCATAATGATATTCGCGGGGATCGCACCATGACGCTTTATATGACGCCCTCTGCCGCGCCTACGCAGACCTGCACCTGCCACACGATGGTAGAGCTATGCGAAGCTTCGCACGGCTTCCCGACGGACGATTGCCCCGCCGACAAGATAATATCCTGCTCGATTCTCGACCTCTCTAAGGCTCCGTCATCTATAGATACGCCTCCCTATTATACCGACGCTTCGCTTTATAAGGTTGACACGGAGACGGCCACCGAAGCACAGCTCGAAGCTATGAAGAAAACTCGTATATACTATACCCTCGATGAAATAACCCCCTGCTCCGTCCATCAGCTCGACCCGATAAGCGGCTGGTTTATTGATACGACTACGGGATACCTTATTAACCCCTCCACAGGCAGCATTTACGACCCCGTTGAGGATAAGCTTTATGACAAATACAGCGGCTGGCAGATAGACTGGAAGACCGGTGCGCTTGTAGACCCTGTCACCGGCGGCCTTATCGACCCCTGGACGGGTGAAGCCTTTGACAAGGAAATAGATCCCTTTGCTCCCGATAAGGTCAAGCGTCCGCCGAACTATGGTCCGCAGACGCCTGATCCCGAGCCCACGCCGGACGGCGGCTTCATACTTCCGCCCGATTTAGTTTATACTCCGGAGCCGACCGACGAACCCATCGAGCCAACGGCTGAACCCGACGAGCCGGAGCCCACGCCGGACGACGGCGGCATGTTCTACACCGAACCGCCCGTTATACCGCCGGATGGCTTCAATTTTGATTAAATGCGGTGGTTTAATTGACGATTGCTGAAATTATGGAGAAAATGATCGAATTCTCTAACGGAAACATCCATGACATCGACCATTTCATCCGCGTTTGGACTTATGCAAAAACCATCGGTGAGCTTGAAGCGCTCGATGAGAAAACTCAGTATATCCTTGAACTTTCCGCAATAACGCATGACATAGCCTGTCCCCTTTGCCGCGAGAAATACGGCAATACTGACGGAAAGCGGCAGGAGGAAGAGGGAGTCCCGCTGGTTAAGGACTTTCTTTCAAAATGCGGAGTAGACGACGATGTTATAGAAAGAGCTGCTTATCTCGTAGGCCACCACCACAGTCTGAACGAAATCAGTGGCATCGACTATCAGATTTTAATTGAAGCAGATTATATCGCAAACGCCTCCGAAAACTCTTATTCAGAACACAACATCCGAAATTTCGCCGATAAGTTCGTCAAAACGAGATCGGGTAAAATGCTTATCAGCCGCATTTTCATGCTCAATTAATTGAATACGATAAACGCCGTATGGCCGCTAAATAAAGCGTGCCATACGGCGTTTTTTAGAATTAAATTTAACTCACGCTCCGCCGAGCTTGAAGACAATACCGACCAATGCAGAAAAAGCAATAAAAACTATCGGGTGCAGCTTTTTTGTCCACTTGAGCTTCATCAGCGCAAAGACTACCGCTGCAAGAGCAATTAGTTTGAAATCTGCTATCTCCGTTATTCCCGCTTTTTGCTTGAACAACTCAAGGTTCAGAACGGTTTCGCTGAGAATAAGCGCCGCAGATGACGCAATCAGCCCCGTCGAGGCAGGGCGTATGCCGTAGAAACAGTATTCGACATAATTGTTCGTCCTGAATTTTTCGAGGAATCCCGCAATTATAAGAATAATTATCAGCGACGGCATAACAAGTCCTGCAGCAGCAATGAGCGAGCCAAAAATCCCCGCGCTCGTGAAGCCGACGTAGCACGCCATATTTATACCTATCGAGCCGGGCGTCGACTCGGAGACGGCTATCATGTCCGTAAGCTCCGAGGCCGTGAACCAGCCCGTTTTATCGGCCAGATTATAAAGGAATGGCACCGTCGCCATGCCGCCGCCGATGGCAAAAAGCCCGGTCTTGAAAAATTCGTAAAAAAGGCTCAGGTATATCATGCGCGTTTCTCCTTCACCTTTCTTACTCCGACGCCGAGCGCGGCTGCGAGCACGACGTAAATCGCCGGGGAAACGCTGAAGAACGAAGCGCACAGGAACACAGCGAGGAAGACGGCGAGCGTCAGCTTATCCGTCACCGCTTTTTTCCACATTTTCACGACCGCGTTTATCACCAGCACGCACACGCAGGCGCGTATCCCGGCGAAGGCATTTTTCACCGCGGGATACTCCGCAAAGCGCCGCAGGAAGGCCGCAATGAGCGTGATAATAATAATTGACGGCGCGGCGAGGCCGAAGGTCGCGGCTATGCCGCCGGGGATACCCTTCCGCTTTCTTCCCACGAAGGTTGCTACGTTAACGGCGATGACGCCGGGGGTGCACTGGCCGATGGCGTAATAGTCTATAAGCTCTTCCTCCGTCGCCCAGTTTCTTTTTTCCGCGAGCTCGCGCTGCAGAATCGGCAGCATCGCGTAGCCGCCGCCGAAGGTCATTGCGCCGACCTTGGCGAAGGTTGTGAACAGTTCAAGATATGCGTTCATTATGTACTCCGTTTTGCTCCCCCGCGCCTTCCTTTGCGGCGCGGGGGTATTCTTATATTTAATATTGCTATAATCAGGCGTTGCCCGTCCATTTCCAGTTTCGGATTTCCGGCAGATCCTCGCCGTTTTCGTAGATATACTGCTTATGGCGAACGAGCTTATCCCGCATCTGCTGGATGAGGAATGCGCCGCGGTTGCCTATCCTCGGGACGCGGTTTATCACGTCTATCACAATGTGGAAGCGGTCAATATCGTTCTGGACACGCATGTCAAAGGGCGTCGTTATCGTGCCCTCCTCCTTGTAGCCGAGGACATGAAGATTCTTGTTTTTGCGGCGGTAGGTCAGCTCATGAATAAGCTTTGCGTAGCCGTGGAAAACGAAAACTATCGGCTTATCCGGCGTAAAGAGCGCGTCGTATTCTTCGTCGCTCAGGCCGTGCGGGTGCTCGCTTGCGGGCTGGAGGCGCATGAGATCGACGACGTTGATCACGCGCAGCTTGATTTCCGGCAGACTCTCGCGGATTATGCTCACCGCCGCGAGGACTTCAAGCGTCGGCGTATCGCCGCAGCAGGCAAGGACGACGTCCGGCTCCGCGCCCTGATCGTTCGAGGCCCAGCTCCATATTCCGACGCCCTGCGTGCAGTGAACCACCGCCTGCTCCATAGTGAGCCATTGCGGGCGAGGGTGCTTGGACGTGACAAGGACGTTTATATAGTCACGGCTCTTGACGCAGTGATCGAAGCAGGACAGGAGACAGTTGGCGTCCGGCGGGAGATAAATGCGGACTACGTCCGCTTTTTTGTTGGCGATATGATCGAGGAAGCCGGGATCCTGATGCGTAAAGCCGTTATGATCCTGCTGCCAGACATTTGAAGACAGCAGGTAATTCAGCGACGATATACTGCGCCTCCAGGGAATGTCTCGGCAGACCTTCAGCCATTTTGCATGCTGCGCGGCCATGGAGTCGACTATTCTGATAAACGCCTCATAGCTGTTGAAAAAGCCGTGGCGCCCCGTGAGGATATAGCCCTCAAGCCAGCCCTCGCAAAGATGCTCGGAAAGTGCCGAGTCCACCACCCTTCCGCTGCCGGAAAGGAACTCGTCCGATTCATATATCTCCCCGCCCCAGACGCGCTTCGTAACCTCGAAAATCTTGCCGAGGCGGTTGGACATGGTTTCGTCCGGGCCGAAAACGCGGTAGTTCCTGTTTTCGGCGTTCAGGCGGATAAGGTCGCGCACGTAAGCGCCGAGGACGAGCATATCCTGCGCTTCCGTTGAGCCGGGGTAAGGCAGGTCAACGCCGTAAGTCCTGAAATCCGGCACGACGAGCTCTCGCAGGAGCTGGCCGCCGTTTGCATGGGGATTTGCGCCCATCCTGCGCTCTCCGCGCGGAGCAAGCGCGCGAAGCTCGGGAATAAGCTTGCCCTCGGGCGTGAAGAGTTCCTCGGGGCGGTAGCTCTTGAGCCATTTTTCTATAATGCGAATATGCTCCTCCGTGTCGGGCTGAACGGGGACCTGATGGGCGCGGAAGCTGCCCTCTATCTTAACTCCGTCAACCTCCTTCGGCCCCGTCCAGCCCTTGGGCGTGCGAAGGATTATCATGGGCCACGCCGGGCGGCGCGTGAGCGTCCCCGCCTCGGCGCGGCGCTTTATATCGAGGATGGCTTCAACGGCCTTGTCAAGCGCGTCCGCCATGAGACGGTGCATCGTCATGGGCTCGTCGCCCTCAACGAATATGGGGCTCCAACCGCAGCCCTCGAAATATTTTTCAAGCTCTTCGTGAGATATGCGCGAAAAAATCGTGGGATTGCTTATCTTAAAGCCGTTCAGATGCAGAATCGGCAGAACCGTTCCGTCCGAAACCGGGTTTATGAACTTATTCGACTGCCACGACGCCGCGAGCGCGCCCGTTTCGGCTTCTCCGTCGCCCACGACGCAGGCTGCGATAAGCTCGGGATTATCGAACACCGCACCGAAAGCGTGCGCGAGCGAATAGCCGAGCTCGCCGCCCTCGTTGATGGAGCCGGGAGTTTCCGGCGCGACGTGGCTTTGGATGCCGCCGGGGTAGGAAAACTGGCGGAACAGGCGTTTCAGCCCTTCTTCGTTTTCCCCGATATTGGGGTAAAACTCCGTGTAGGTTCCTTCCAGAAACACATTCGACACGATGGCGTTGCCGCCGTGTCCGGGACCGGAAACGTATATCATATCAAGGTCGTATTTGTTTATGATGCGGTTCAGATGGGCGTAGATGAAGGTCTGACCGGGAACCGTCCCCCAGTGTCCAACAATTTTCTTTTTGATGTCCTCACGCTTGAGCGGTGTTTTCAGGAGCGGATTATCCCTAAGATAAAGCTGGCAGGCGGATAGATAATTCGCCGCGCGCCAATATGCGTCCAAAAGGCCGAGGTCGTCATAATCGGGACTTTTGCCCGATGCGGTAATTATGTTCTCTGTCATATTAAGCTCCTCTCTCATCGTTTAAACTATTTTTCCCGGTTTCTGCGAAAATAATCGTTGTTCACAAGAATTGGCTGGCTGCATAGAATAAAGCTGAATAATTTTTAAGGAGGCACAGTATGAGCATTTCTTATTATCTTGGCGCTAATTCCTACGAGGGCTTTTATTCTCTTTACGACGAGTTTCTGTTTTCCGACGCGATAAAGCGGCTGTATATCATCAAGGGCGGCGCGGGCTGCGGCAAGTCTTCATTCATGAGGAAAATCGCCGAGAATGCCGAAGAAAACGGGTTAAAAACCGAGCTTATTATCTGCTCCGGCGACCCGGATTCTCTCGACGGCGTTTTCATCCCGGAGCTGAAGCTCGCTTACGTGGACGGAACAGCGCCGCATGCCGCTGTCCCCTATTTGGTGAAATTAACTCTTGAAGAACCGCGTTTGATTATATATAATGCAATATAATCATTATAATATACTTCTGAAAAAAAGGAAAGAGCTTCAATTATGTATTCAATAGAAAACGTCGCTTCCGTGCCGGGAGGAGAAGCATTTCTTCTCATTAACGAAACCGGTACGGCGCTTATAGACACAGGCTTCGCCTTCTCTGCGGAGGCAATGGTAAAAAACATTGAAAATCGCCTCGGCGGCAGGGCGCTCGACGCGATTCTTCTCACCCACTCACATTATGACCATGCCTCGGGCGCTCCGTATTGCCGCGAGCGCTGGCCGGAGCTGAAGGTTTACGCGGCTGCTTACGCAAAAAAGGTTTTTGAAAAGCCCGGAGCTATCAAAACCATTGACGAAATGAACGAAAACGCCGCGCTTGTTTTCAGGCAGCCCGATTATCGCAAGTCCTCAGCGGAGCTCAGCGTTGACGTCCCGCTCAGCGAGGGCGATAAATTCAGCGTCGGCAGCATGGAATTCACCGTTATCGAGACGCCGGGGCACACTCGCGACTGCCTCTCGTTTTTCTGCGAGAAGGAATCGCTCGTCATCGCGTCGGAAACGCTCGGCTATCCGCTTCTGCCGGATATGGTCGTGCCGACCTATCTTGTTTCCTACGCTCAGAGCCTTGAATCCGTCGAAAAGATACGCAGGCTCGGCGCCGAAAAAATGCTTGTATCGCACAAGGGTCTCGTCGGGCGCGATTTTATCGCGGAATACCTCGAAAAGTCCGAGATTTGGATGAAGAAAACGCGCGACATGATATTAGACGGCTATAAACGCGGGCTTGATGAAGCGGGATTGCAGGCGCTTTTGAAGGAGAAATTCTATCAGGGCGAGATCCTCACCGTTCAGCCCGAAAAAGCCTTTGACCTCAACGCCTACTACACCGTAAAAATGCTTGTGCGCGAATGTGCTGAGCAGGGCAATTAACGCGCTGAGCACGGAGGAATAATCATGGTTGAAACCAAGCTTGAAAAATGCGCCGGATTCATCGTATATAAGCTTGATGACGAGGGGCAGAAGTATCTGCTGCTATATCAAAACGAATCCCGGACATGGAGCTTCCCAAAGGGGCATATCGAGCCGCATGAAACGGCGCTCGACGCCGCCGTGCGCGAGCTTTACGAGGAAGCGGGGCTTACGGCCGAGCCCGTCCCCGGCTTCCGCCGCGAATACTCCTATTCACACGGCGAGGCAACAAAGCAGGTCACGCTGTTTTTAACACGCTTCGTTGATGAAGAAATAGCGCTCGAAAAGCCGGAGATGGGCAAATATAAATGGTGCGACGCACAGGAGGTCATCGAGCTGATGGCAGGCCGCAGCGTCGAGGCCGCGGTAGCCGCTGCAGAGCACTACGCCGTTTCCGTTTTTCTGCGAGAGCTGCTCAACACCGTTCCCTGCGTTTCCGGCAACGAATACACGATGAAAGAGTTCCTCATGGCCTTTCTCTCCAACAGCAAGGGTCTCGCGCTCGTGGATATGGACAACTGGTTCTATGCCGTCCACTATGAGGGCGACGATTACCCGTGGGTCGCCGTGAGAGCGGATATCGACGCCATACTTGACAGCGCGGGAAAGCCCTTCCACGGCTGTGGACATGACGGGCATTCCGCCGTCGTCGCAACGCTCGCGGCGCTGCAAAGCACGCTCACGCTTGACAAAAACATCGTTTACATCTTCCAGCCGGAGGAAGAGACCGGCGCAGGCGCGGAGAAGGTCATTCCCGTGCTCGAAAAATACGGTGTACAGGAAATCTACGGTTTCCACAACATCCCCGGCTATGAGGCGGGCGAGCTTTTAGTGCGCGACGGCACGTTTTCCTGCACCTCTTTCGGAGTTCTGCTGCGTTTTATCGGCGAAAAGGGTCACGCCGCTTATCCCGAACAGAGCCTTAATCCCTGCTTCCCCGCGGCAAAGCTTCTGAGCATCTGGCATTCTCTTTTCCGCCCGAACGAATACCGCGGGCTCGTCAAGGGCACGGTCGTCGGCCTTGAGACCGAGACTGCGAAGTTTGGCGTTTCTCCCGCATTCTGCGATGTTTCCGTTACCCTTCGCGCCGAGTTTGAGGACGACCTCGACGCGGCAGATTCGCTGATGGTCGATTTCTGCGCTCAGCTTGCCGAGGAGCACGGATATGGCTTCAAGAGCTATTATTTCGACCATTACCCCGTCACGGAAAACGACACGGAGCTTCACCGCCGCGCCAAGCTCCTTTTCTCCGAGCTCGGCGGCTTCACCATTCTCGACTCGCCCATGCCGTGGTCCGAGGATTTCGGAAACTACTCCGGCACCTGCCGCAGCTATTATTTCGGCGTCGGCGCAGGCAAGGACGCGGCACAGCTCCATACCGACGATTACGAATGGAACGACCTTATCAACTGGCGCGCGATAATGGCGCTGAAAAAGCTCACCGAGGCTTAACATCTCCGCGCGCAGTCTTCATGATTGCGCGCGCTTTTTCAAAATCTTCCCTTGTAATTATCGCCTCATGCGTATTCTCGACTCTGAACCATTCCCCTTCCGGGACGGAAACGAGCCGGTCGCTTTTATAGCTCAGCTTTCGCCGCCTGCCCTGCACCATCACGCCCGTATACATTTCGTTTTGCAGGATGCGCGAGACCGTCGTCCTGCTCCACGCTTCCGAACAGTCTTTGCCAGCGCCGGGGACAAACCCCGCACCGCATTGTTTTTTATAGGCCGATGGGTTCGGAATACCTTTTTCGTTGAGCTTACGGCATATCGCGTGCTTCCCCATGCCTGAAAGGTACATTTTATAAATATCTCTTACAACGTTCGCGGCAGGCTCGTCAATTTCGAGCCTGCCCTTTTCTGCGCTTTTCTTATAGCCGTAGAGCGCGAAGCTCCCTATGTACTCCCCGTTTCGCCTCTTGCAGTCGAGCACCGAGCGGATATTATCAGATAAATCCTCTAAATACCATTCGTTCACAAGACCCGCTATCTGGCGGGCTTTTTTGTTACCCTTTACTGCCGTGTCGGCGTTATCGGCTATGGCGATGAACCTTATACCCCACTCCGGAAAGAGCTTGTGCAGATACTTTTCAACGAGCTCCATATCGCGCGTAAAGCGCGACTGCGTTTTGCACAGCACTATGCCGAAACGCCTTTCGCTTGCGTCCTTGATAAGGCGGCAAAACTCTGGGCGTTCAGCCGATATGCCCGACCAATCCTCGTCGCAATAGGTATCCCACAGCTCCCAATGCTTTGCAGCGGCGTACTCCGTAAGCAGGCGCTTTTGGTTAGTTATGCTTTCCGATTCCAAACCAGAACCGTCCTCGCGGCTCAGTCGGCAGTATATGGCGCATTTCATGGCATCGCTCCGTAATAGCAAGTATTTAAGGCAGCACCGAATGATGCTGCCTTAAAGCTTATGCCGTAAAACGTTGATTTATTTATCCAGATGTACGTCAAGCTGCGGGAAGGGTATTTCGATGTTCTTTTCCTTCAACACGCGATTGACGCCCTCAACCATGTCAAAATACAGATCCCAGTAATTTTCCTGCCTGCACCATGCCCGAATTGTGAACTCAAGGGCGCTGTCAAGATGGTCTGAAAGGCGAACAAAGGGCGCGGGAGATTTAAGTGCGAGAGGATGGTTATTCAGAAATTCCATTATCGCAGATTTAACGCACTCAACATCGCTTCCGTATGCAACGTTGACCTTTATGTCAGCGCGGCGAATCCCCTCTGTCGTAAAATTGGTAACCGTTCCACTCGTAATGGCGCTGTTCGGTATGGTTATTTTTTTGCCGTCAACTGTCAAAACCGTAGTGTAAAAAAGGCTGATGCCCTTAACCGTGCCTTCGTTTCCGCTCGAAGAAATATAGTCCCCGACGTTGAAGGGTTTAAAAAGGATAATCATTATTCCGCCGGCAAAGTTGCTCAGCGCGCCTTGCAGGGCAAGGCCGATAGCAAGGCCGGCAGAAGCAAGCACCGCAACAATGGACGCCATAGGGATACCGAGAATGGCTATTACCGAGATAATCAGAAGGACATACAGGGCGGCGTTAACAAAGCTCATAAGGAAGCTTTTTATTGTAGCGTCGATTTTCAGGAGAGCTTTGTTGCTGTTCAGCAGCTTTTTTATCCCCTTGATGACGAAATGCCCCACAATAAGTATTATAGCCGCCAAAACAAGCCTTCCGGCGATCGGAACGACAACACTGACTATTTTATCCCACATAAACAAGCACCTCCGAATAGTTTCTATATTGTGTGGTTTTGCCTAAATATTACCACATTCCCGTGCTGCTGTAAACCCTGTTTTTGCCATGACAGGGGTACGGCGGCACATGTAGTTGAACCCCGTCTTCCCGGCGCGCGCGATTTATACATTGACCTGGGGCGCTTTTACGACTCTGCGCGCCTTGAAAAGCGTACAAATGAACTGAAGGAACTCAGCAAACGCTGTTCGGATTCTTACGCGAGCGCCTATTCCCTCCTTTCGGCAGCCGGGAGGCTTAAACGTGAAAGCGGAGATACGCCCGAATCCGACATTGTCGAGGCAACGGAAGCCTGCTTATCTTTGCTTACAGATGCTAAAAAGGCAGAGGGCGGCAGCCGACACGTTTTTCTCAACGCCTTCAGCGCAAACGGGCGCGTTTTTCTTTCCGACACCCTTCACAGTCTTTGCGGTAAAGTTTACGGCATAAACGCTTCTGCCTGCGACGCAAGCCGCGTTCTGCAAAAGATAGCGCAAGGTGCAGAATTAATGGGCTTCGGCGTTATCGTTTGCCTCTCTCCGCTCGACCCGGCGCGTATACTTCACCTTATGCTGCCCGGAGCCGGAGTTGCTTTCACTTCCGACCCCGGCACGGCAGGCAGACAACTAATCCGGTTCGGAGGCTGCTTACGTTCCGACGAGCACATAGAGCTTTACGAGGCTCTTATGGGAGCGGCGGAGAAAACACTCGCTAACGCCAAGAAAACGCACGATATGCTCGAAGAAATCTATAATCCCTGCGTGGATTTTGAAGGCGTTTACTGTGAAGCAGAGGCGCATATCAGAGCGATACTTTAAACATAAAAATCATTATATCCAGTTCGTTGCTTTTGCGATTGAAATTTATAAATCGGCATATTGAAAAGGGCTTCAGAATTTGGTATAATAATTATTATAATTTAGAAAACTCGGCTTTGCCAAACATTCACGGGGAGGTCAATATTATGCTTAATTCTGTAAAGTCCGTCACTCCGCTCGCTATAGAGCCCTACGACAAGGAATGGGGCGTCGGCGTCTCGGGAATGGTCGAAAACCCATCTCCCTTCCCCCGTATAAACGAAATGCTGCGCTGGTTCAAGGAGCGCCCCACCACGGCTGACCCCCAGCGTATGCTCATATTCACCGAAGCATATAAGAAATATTCTGCCGATCCGCAGCCAATCAAGGTCGCAAAGGCGCTGCGCGACGTGCTCATGAACGTCCCTGTCAACATCTGGCCGGGCGAGCTCATCGTCGGTGAAATTGCCGCGCCCGCGAAAAGCGCGCCCATTTATCCCGAATTTTCGCTCAACTGGCTTGCTTACGAGATTGAAAACGACCCCCTCGACCAGCGCCCGAACGACGTTTATATTCTCTCGGACGAAACAAAGAAGGCCGTATTTGACGTTGTTGATTTCTGGAAGGGCAAAACCGTTGAGGAAAGCATAAAAAGCATGTTCCGTTATGAGCAGGCGAAGGGCTCTCAGATGGGTCAGGGCGTATATTTCTGTGACCTTTATACCTACGCCGGGGCGGGCCATGTCTGCGCCGACTACGAAAAGCTTATTAAGCTCGGCTTCGGCGGCATCCGCAAGGAAATCGAGAAAAAGCTCTCCGAACTCACGGTTTATCTCCCCGAGGACATCAAGAAGCGCACCTTCTACGAGTCTCAGCTCATCGTTCTTGACGGCGTGAAGAGCTACATTTACCGTTATGGCGACAAGGCCGAGGAAATGGCTGCCGCCGAAAAGGACGAAACGCGCAAGAAAGAGCTTTTACGCATCGCCTCTAACTGCCACAACGTCGCCGAGGGCGCACCGAACGACATTTGGGAGGCCATGCAGCTTTGGCATATCGCCACAAACATGATAATCATTGAGGCTAACGGCCACAGCGTTACATACGGCCGCTTCGACCAGATTTTCAAGGATATTTACGCAAAGAGCATCGCCGAGGGTACGGCGACGCGCGAGCTCGTCCAGGAGCTTACCGAGTGCATGTTCCTCAAAATTCACCAGCTCTGCAAGATCCGTGACCGCGGCAACATCACCGTTTCGAGCGGCACCATCATGGGCGGCACCGGCTTCGACGTCGGCGGAGTGGACGCCGAGGGCAACGACATTACGAACGACCTTAGCTACATAGCGCTTGACGCTCACGCCCATACGCGCATCCCGAACCCCTGGATGGCCGTAAGACTTCATAAGGACGCGCCGCGCGAGTTTAAGATAAAGGTCTTTAACGTAATCCGCATCGGCACCGGCGAGCCCAAGGTTTTCGGCGACGAAATGATGATAAAATCTCTCATGCGCTACGGCAAGCCCATTGAAGTCGCGCGAAACTATGTCGGTGTCGGCTGTGTTGAGCCGAGCATTCCCGGAAAGACCTACGGATGGCATGATTCCTGCTATTTCAACATGCCCAAGGTTCTCGAAATAACTCTCAACGGCGGCAAATGCCAGCATTGCAGCGAGAGCTGCCCGCAGTACGCCAAATGCGTCGGCGCGGGTTCTCAGCTCGGCGCAAAGACGCCGTCTCTCGCGGAGATGAAGTCCTTCGACGAGCTTAAAGAAGCTTTCCAGACCCAGATGAGATACTGGACTGACCGCATGATTTCCTCCGTAAATACAATGGACATCGTGCATCAGGCGCTCAAGCCGCTGCCCTACCTCTCCCTTCTGGTGGACGACTGCATCGAGCGCGGCGTTGACGTTACCGCCGGCGGCGCGAGATATAACCATTCCGGGACGCAGTGCGTCGGCCTCGGAACGGTTTCCGACAGTCTCTCCACCGTCAAGCAGATAGTGTTTGACGAGAAGAAGGTCACCGGCGCAGAGCTGCTCGATATTCTCAAGAAGAACTGGGAAGGCAGCGATTACCTGCTTGCCTACGTTAACAGCGACAAGGTTCACCATTTCGGCAACGACGATGATTATGCCGACGATATTGCCCAGTTCGTCCTCAATACCTACTGCGGCTGCGTTGAGCATCGCCCGAACGCCCATGGCGGCGAGTTCATGCCCGGCGCGTTCTCCGTCTCCATAAATGTCATGTGCGGCTCTCACTGCTCCGCCACTCCCGACGGACGCCGCGACGCCGAGCCGGTTTCGGACTGCCTCGGCGCGGTACATACCGAGGTCGCGTCTCACGACGTTTCGGGCCCGACGGCTATTGCCCGTTCTTTGGCTAAGCTTGACCAGTCGCGCATAGGCAACGGCGTTATACTCAACTGGAAGTTCTCCCCCACCTCCATTTCCGGCGATACAGGACGCGACAACCTCATTTCGCTTATGGACGTTTATCTGAACAACGGTGGAATGCAGAGCCAGTTCAACATAATCAGCCGCGAAACGCTCATAGACGCGCAGACGAACCCCGACAATTATCGCGACCTCGTCGTTCGCGTCGCGGGCTACAGCGCGTACTTCACAGAGCTCAACCCCGAGCTTCAGGTAGACCTTATTAACCGCACCGAGCTTTCGTTCGACTGATAAAGGATAAAATGAGCGATATAAAAGGAATTATATTTAACGTACAGCCCTTCACCGTGCATGACGGCCCCGGCATCCGCACGGAACTTTTCATGAAGGGCTGTACACTCAAATGCCGCTGGTGCAGCAATCCCGAGGGGCTTTCACCCAAGCCGGAGCCGGGGCTTTACCCCGATAAGTGCATAGGCTTCTCCAAATGCGGCGTCTGCGAAAAAAGCTGCGTTAACGGCGTAGCGTATTCCGTTTACGAGGATAAGCTCGTCGCCATAGACAGGGCCAAATGCAGGGGTTGTCTCGCCTGTGCAGAGGCTTGTCCGAGCGGCGGGATAAAGGTCTGGGGCAAGGCGTATACGCCGGAGGAAGCTTTTGCGCTCGTAAAAAAAGACAAGAAATATTATGACGAGTCCGGCGGCGGCGTTACTGTTTCCGGCGGAGAGGCGCTTATGCAGGCAGATTTTGTTGCGGAGCTTTTTCGGCTTTGCCGCGCCGAAGGGATAGGGACCTGCCTTGAATCGGCGCTGAACGTCCCCGTTTCGGAGCTTGAAAAGCTCCTGCCGCTTACCGATTTTTGGATAACCGACATTAAGTGCATGGACTCGGCTATTCATAAGCAAAATACCGGCACGGGCAACGAAAGAATACTCGAAAACATTCGTTTCCTCGTAAGCCGCGGCGCAAAGCCGGTAATCCGCATCCCCATCATCGAAACCTTTAACGCGACGGAGGAAAACATCCGCGCGACAGGTGAATTTATCAAAAACGAGCTCGGCGGGAATATCCTTCAATTGCAGCTTCTTCCCTACCGCAAGCTTGGTCTCGAAAAATACTCCTCTCTTAACCTCAGCTATCCCATGGGCGATTTTAAAGCCCCGGAACGCGAAGTCTGGGAAGAAAAGCTGTTGCGCTTCCGCGATATTCTCCGCGGAATGGGGCTTCCCGCGGAGGCAGGAAGCGGCAACGCGATAAAGTAATTATCCATCACAGACAGGAAGGACGGTATGAAAGCCGCTATGTATGAAAACATCGTCGGAAAGTATTCTTCTCCCAGAATATATAAATCAAAGCTCCGTTTGTGGCCGGATAATACGGAACGCAGAGTTCCGAGATGGTGCAGCGTCGATATGCGCGACGGCAATCAGGCGCTCGTTCGCCCCATGTCCGCCGAGGATAAGATTAAATTCTTCAAGCTGCTCGTTCACCTTGGTTTCAAGGAAATAGAACTGGGCTATCCTTCATCCTCCGGAACGGAATACAGTTTTATCCGCAGGCTTATAGACGGCAATTACATTCCGGACGATGTATATATCCAGGTTCTCGCGCCCGCGCGTGAAGTTTTCATCCGCAGAACCTTTGAAGCCGTAAAGGGTGCAAAAAACGTCATAATGCATTTTTATAACAACATTTCGCCCCTCCAGCGCAGAGTAGTGTTTAATACCGATCTTGAGGGCGTCACTCAACTTGCCGTCAACGCTGCGAAGGTAATAAAGGAATGCGGCGACGAATGCAGAGCCGAGGGCATGAACCTCATTTACGAGTATTCGCCCGAAAGCTTCACCTCCACCCCGCCCGACGAGGCGATTTACGTCTGTCGGCAAATCATGGACATTCTTGCACCGAACGACGGCGACAAAATGATAATCAACCTTCCTTCTACGGTTGAAAACCTTTTGCCGAACCATTTCGCCGACCTTATAGAATACTTCATCTCTAAACTTCCGAACCGCGAACGCGCCGTTATCAGCATCCACCCGCACAATGACCGCGGAACGGGCGTCGCGGCAGCGGAGCTTGCGATTCTTGCCGGAGCCGAGCGCATAGAGGGAACCCTTTTCGGCAACGGCGAAAGGACGGGCAACGTAGACCTCGTCACGCTCGCGCTCAATATGCTCGTCGCGGGCATCGACCCCGGGCTTGATTTCACCGATATTCTCTCTGTAAGGAGTATTTACGAGGAGCTAACGGGGATGACGGTGCATGAGCGCCATCCATACGCCGGTTCGCTCGTTTTCACAGCCTTCTCCGGCGCGCATCAGGACGCTATAAACAAGGGCCTGCACCAGATGAAGGAAAGCGGGCGCAAGGAATGGGCCGTACCCTATCTCCCGATAGACCCGGAGGATCTCGGAAGGACTTACGATTCCATAATCCGCATAAACAGCCAGTCCGGCAAGGGCGGCGCGGCATTTATCCTCGAAACGCAGTACGGTTATAATCTCCCGCGCGCCATGCGCGTCGAGTTCGGCAAAATCGTTCAGGAGGAAACCGAGCGCTGCGGCACTGAGCTTAGCTACGACCGCATCTTCGAGCTGTTTTCAAGCACTTATATCGACATACAAAAGCCCTATCGCCTCGCAAAATATAAGTTTGACGATAACACTGACCGCCTCGGTCATTCCGTGGTCTCCTTCTCCGGCATCCTTAATTATAACGAGACTGAATATCTTATCAGCGGCTCGGGCAACGGCCCTATCGACGCTTTCTTCAACGCCGTGCAGAACCTCGACATTTCTGATTATCACTTTGTATCTTACAGCGAGCACGCCGTTTCCTCGGGCTCCGACTCAAAGGCCGCCGCATACATCGAGCTTAAAACCCCTCTCGGAAAAACCGTTTTCGGCGTCGGCCTCTCGCACAATATTTACAAGGCTTCTATAAAGGGCATCATTTGCGCCATAAACCGCGCGCTCGCCGCCGACGAAGAATGAGGAAGTAAAAAACACCGCACGGACGAACGTGCGGTGTTTTAATATGTACTTATATCAGCTTATTGCTATCGTTATTTCTGAGCCGGGGCGATGGTCTCGTCCTCAAGGGTAATTCTGTTATCCTTGGCGAATTTTCTGAGCCCGTCCTTGTAATTTTCCCAGAATTTCTTCTCCTGAGACTTAAGGTAAACGATGGGATACGCCTGATTCTTGCACTTTATCTCAATTCTTTCGGACATAACAGTCTTAAAAAGCTTCTTCTCAGGGGTGGGGATGAACTTGATGCTGATTATGTCGCTGTATTTAAGGTTGACTACCGATGCGGACGAACCGAAGACGATTCCGCAGACAAGCTCCGTCTTGTCAAAGAGGATTTTTTCCTTTGCCATAATGATTCACTCCATTTGTATAGAAATTGTTTTGATATTTCTAACATATTTTCGCTACCATGTGTCATTTTACTTGTAAATAACGTGAAAATCAAGATTATTTTCGTTTTTTACTACATTATTTTATTGTATCTCTTATTAATTTATGGTATATTATTAGCGTTATTTTGGAAGCTCTGCTTTCATAAATTCAATAGGAGATGATATCTTTTGGAAAATCTGTTTTGGATTGGCTTTGTCGGTGCGGTAGTAGCGCTTGTTTTCGCTCTCCTGCAGCGCAACAAGGTCATGAAGGCATCCGAAGGCAACGACGAGATGAAAAAGCTCGCCTCTGCCATTCGCGCAGGCGCTAACGCTTACCTCAAGCGTCAGTACACCACGGTTGCCAAGGTGTTCGCCATCGTATTCGTTATCCTGCTCATCATCGCGTTTGCAAGCAAGGGTGAAATGCTCTCCCGCATCACTCCGTTTGCGTTCCTCACGGGCGGTATCTGGTCTATGCTCGCCGGTCTTATCGGCATGAAGATAGCCACGAACTCCAATGCCCGTACCGCGCAGGCTGCGTCCGAGGGTCTCAACAAGGGTCTTCGCGTTGCTTTCTCCTCCGGTTCCGTTATGGGCTTCACCGTCGTCGGCCTCGGTATGCTCGACATTACCCTCTGGTTCTTCGGCCTGAAGTATATCGGCGGATTCGATTCCACCCAGATTGCCAATATTATGGTCATGAACGGCATGGGCGCTTCCTTCATGGCTCTGTTTGCCCGCGTCGGCGGCGGTATTTACACCAAGGCTGCTGACGTTGGCGCTGACCTCGTCGGTAAGGTCGAAGCAGGCATCCCCGAGGATGACCGCCGCAACCCCGCCACCATCGCCGATAACGTCGGTGACAACGTCGGCGACGTTGCAGGCATGGGTGCTGACCTTTACGAGTCCTATGTCGGTTCCATCCTCGCCACCTTCGCTCTCGCCGCTGCTGCCGGTTATTCCTGGAACGGCATGCTCCTTCCCGTAGCTCTCGCCGTTGCAGGTATAATCTGCTCCCTCATCGGCTCCTTCCTCGTTAAGACCAAGGAAGACGCCACCCAGCTCAGCCTTCTCAAGAGCCTCCGCACCGGCACCTATACCGCCGCTGTTCTTTCCGCTCTTGTAGCTATTCCCCTTTGCTATTTCATCCTCGGCACTGACAAGAACTGCTGGGGCGTATATATTTCCATCCTCTGCGGCCTTATCGGCGGCTGCGCTATCGGTTACTTCACCGAGTATTACACCTCCGATAACTACAAGCCCACCAAGAAGCTTGCCGCCGCGTCCGAGACCGGCTCCGCCACCATCATCATCGGCGGTCTTTCTCTCGGCATGAAGTCCACGCTCACCTCCATCCTCATTGTCGGCGCCGCTGTAGTAATCAGCTTCTTCTGCGCCGGCGGTCAGGCCAGCTTCAACCAGGGTCTTTACGGCATTGGTATCGCCGGTGTCGGCATGCTCTCCACCCTCGGCATCACCCTCGCTACCGACGCTTACGGCCCTGTTGCCGATAACGCCGGCGGCATCGCCGAAATGTCCGGTCTTCCCGAGGAAGTCCGTGACCGTACCGACGCTCTTGACTCTCTCGGCAACACCACTGCCGCTACCGGCAAGGGCTTCGCCATCGGCTCCGCTTCCCTCACCGCTCTTGCTCTTCTCGTTTCTTACGTTAACATCGTTCAGGAAAAGACGGACGCGGTTCTTGACTTCACGCTTACGAGCCCGACCGTTCTCGTCGGTCTCTTCATCGGCGCGATGCTCACCTTCGTCTTCTCCGCTTTCACCATGAGCGCCGTTCAGACCGCCGCTCAGTCCATCGTTGTTGAAGTTCGCCGCCAGTTCAAGGAAATCGTCGGCATCATGGAGTATAAGGCTGACCCCGATTACTCCGCCTGCGTTGACCTTTGCACCAAGAGCGCTCTTCACGAGATGGTAGTTCCCGCAGTTCTCGCTATCGTTGTTCCCATCATCACCGGTCTCATTCTCGGCCCCACCGGCGTTGTCGGTCTTCTCGGCGGCGTTTCCGTTACCGGCTTTGCAATGGCAGTATTTATGTCCAACGCCGGCGGCGCATGGGATAACGCAAAGAAGTATATCGAGCGCGGCAACCACGGCGGCAAAGGCTCTGAGCAGCACAAGGCAGCCGTTGTCGGCGATACCGTTGGCGACCCCTTCAAGGATACCTCCGGCCCGTCCCTCAACATCCTTATCAAGCTCTGCTCCACCGTTTCCATCGTTTTCTCCGGCCTTATCGTAGCCTTCAATCTGATTGGTATTATCTAATAAATAGCTTAAAAAACATGGGGCTGCCGAAAGACAGCCCCATATTTCTGCGGTAGAACATGATTTACATTTATTTGGTTTTAGCTAATATTCTCGCTTTTGTCCTTATGGGAATAGATAAATACAAGGCAGTCAACAACCGCTGGAGGATCCCGGAGCGGGTTCTCCTTGTTGTCGCCTTTGTAGGCGGAAGCGTTGGCGCATACGCCGGGATGTTCTATTTTCATCATAAGACAAAGCATGCGAAATTTCTTATTCTTTTGCCCACATTTCTTATAATACACGTTCTCATGTTTCTCTTTTGGAAGGGCGATTTCCCCATTCTCGACTATATGCAGGCAATATATTAAAACATCCGGCGCTACGTTGCTTTAAGCATAGCGCCGGATTTGTTAATATAAGTCAAAAATAGTTTTTAAATCTCCGCTTCCCTTATAGCAAGCTCGGCAAAAACTATGTTGACGACTTTTTTCAGAATATCTCCAGGAAGAGATTCAACCGCAGTATAAGACCTCGAAAGAATATCAAGAGCCTTAATGTGCTCGCAGAGAATAAAGCCTGTTGTTTTTGTGCGTCCGTCCAAGGGGACATGAAGCGGAAAACCGTTGTCGGTATTGGTTATCGGGCAGACTATTGCAAGATTTGTTTTTTGATTAAAAACATTATTGCTAATTACCAGCGCAGGACGGTAACCACTTTGCTCATGTCCGACCTGTGGGTTTAAATCTATTTTTATTATATCTCCCTGTTTTACCATATTTCTCTGCCCACAGGCTGCCCCCAATCAACATTTTGCCGTATATATTCGCCTTCAAAATCGGAAAACAAAGCTTCTATATCGGGAATTGCGTCAGCTTTTTCGATTATCAATCTCTTGCCCCTTGTTTTCAATTCGACGCTATCGCCTTCTTTCCAGTTGATTTCGTCTAAAATGCTTTTAGGGATTCGTATTCCTTTGCTATTGCCCCATGCTTGTATAGTGGCTTCCATAAAAGCACCTCCTCAGGCTTAGTATATACATAGTATATACTTGTTTGCAATTTTTGTCAATATGAGCAAGAACAAATGCCATGGCTTTATAAATTCAGCAGAAGCTTATTTTATCCTCGTCGATGGACTTTATCCGAGCAAGGGCTTCAACCCTCACCCCTCGCTGCCTTACGAGCTCGCCGCCCTGCTGGAACGCTTTTTCCACCGCGACGCCGCAGCCGCACAAATGCGCCCCGGCCTGTTCAACAATGTTTATCATGCCGAGCATCGCCTGCCCGTTTGCGAGAAAATCGTCGATAATCAGCACTCTGTCCGTCGGCAGAAGATATTTTTTCGCAACGACCATTTTATAATCGTTCCCGTGGGTAAAGGAATGAACCGACGCGGAATAAAGCTCCCCGTCTATATTGCTTGTTTTATGCTTTTTCGCAAAAAGTACGGGAACTTCAAAATACTGTGCTGCGACGCAGGCTATCCCTATTCCTGAGGCTTCGACGGTGAGTATTTTGTTCACAGCTTCGCCGTCAAAAAGGCGCTTGAATTCCTTTCCCATCTCCCGATATAGCTCATAATCAAGCAGATGATTAAGGAAGCTGTCTACCTTAACTATCCCTCCGGGACGAACCTCGCCCTTTTCTCTTATCATATTCTCAAGATATTTCATTTCTTTCACCCTGCCATTATATCTGTTCTAAATTTATGGATTCAGCTCCGTAACCGAACTTTCGTACCAGTTCATCGCCTGTATTTCCAATAGCGTAGGCGTGTAGCCCGATTCAAAGCGAAGAGTGTTTTCGTTATCGTAGACGGGACCCTCGAAGGGATTGAACTTCGTGTTCTTTATAAGCCCGCGGAAAATCCGCACAAGCTTTACCCCGTTATCCCCTATCGCAAAATCGACCGGGAACAAGTCCATGATGCCGGTGCTGAGGCCCCAGCCGAAATGAATAGGATTACAGTCGTCCCCGCCGCTTTCGTAGAGCTTTGTTTTTCCTTGTAGAAGGTCGGAAATTACCTTGTCGTAAAACGGCTCCCAGTTGAATGTTGCGGCAGCATAGCTCTCGACGGGATAACCGAATTTATTCAGCCCGTAAATCTGCGCGTAAACCTCGTTGAATGCCTTGCGGTCAAGGTGATTATCCGGCGAATGGCGGCAAAACGCAACGTCTGCACCGAGTTCGGCAAACTTCCGCCGCGCCGTGATGTGCTCGTTCCAGTCGTTCACAAGCTTCAGGCGGAAATCCAGCACCTGTGAGCGCGGGTTAATGAGCCTTGCGCCGAGAGCAAAGGCGTTCATGTCATAGGTGGGCATATGGTCGAAGGCGGAGGTGTTCATATAGCCTATTATGCCGCTTTTGCTCATGGCGGAAGCGAGCACGCCGCAGAGGAAGGTAAGGTCGTACATCTTGCAGAAATATGTGTTGAGGTTTATGCCCTGGCGCGGGATGCCGCAGTTGAGGACGATAAGCTCCGTGTTTTCAAGTGCAATTCTCAGGCTCGCCGTAGCCATCGTAGGGCTCGTCGTAAATAGCGCGTCCACCCCGTCGCTTATAAGCCCGTTAAGCTGGTTATACGCCGTTTCCGGGTCAGGTGAGAAGTTAAAGAGACGCTTTATCTCAACCTTATCGGTATATTTTCTCTCCATGCGGTCAATAGCTAAGGTGTGGAAACGGGTGAAAAGATTATCCTGCTCCGTCCCCTCAAAGGCGAAGGCGATTTTAAGCTTGCCGAAGCGAAGGCGAGGCTTTTTCGAGCTCTCCGCCGTGTCCGCCGCAGAAACCTCAATAGTGTTGCGCTGCCTTGAGCCGGAGGCCATTAGGAACTGGGCGCGGCAATTTTTTATGTTCTTTTGAAGGGTTTTCCTTCGAAGCATGTATGGGTAACCGTAAATGCCGATATATTCCACCAGTGCGTCGCCGGAGGTCAGGTTCATATCCGTGGTCTTCTCGGATTTATAGGCTTCTCTGAAGCTTCTGTGCGTCTGGGCTATGACGTTTTCAACGCTTTCCTTAACATCGGGATTATTTTGAAGGTATTCCTGCGTATATCTGATAAGCTTTGTAAAGTTACCCTTTTTAGAGAACCAAAGATTGTCAAAATACATACGCTTGTCAAAATCAAGGAACTCATAATAAATGGATATTTCGAGATTACTTTCATTGCGTTCCGGCAAAATGCGGATTACGTTGGCATAAACCGACGCCGCTCCGACAAATTTAAGGATACTGACGCGCTTATTGCCTTCCTGAACATAATAACGGTTAAGGTATTCATAGACCTTAATATGTTCACGGATTCCCTCGGTAAGCTGGCTCTGATAAACAGCTTGCCATTTTAGCGCGAACTCCGTATCGTCGGCAAGAAGCGGCATGAAGTTTCCCGCAAAGGAATTGCTGCGTGAGGCCGTTCTTGTTCCGATAACTTTTTGCAGCGGGATTTCATAATAACCGAGGTTTATTTCGCCGACAATTTCTACGCCGCGGATTCTATCCTCAAGCACAGGCAGATAGCCCTTTGCTTCGCTTGCTTCATGCTCGGAAACGTATTTCCTGCCGAGTTTTCTCGCGTTTAAATAAGCAGCTCTGCTTTCCTGATCCGCCATGGTCTTCCGCCTCCCCGCTATATTGTATAAACATATACTATATTTTAGCATTATATTTCTGTTAATACAAGGGCAACAAATTTATTTTTACTATGTTCTTTTTTATTCTCATGTGTTAAAATAAGAAGTAATATGCCGGAATGTCCGGCTCCTGCAAGGGGAAATACAGATGATAAACTCACCCGTGAAAACACAATCAGCCTCGCCCACTTCGCAAACGCCCGTCACCGGTTTAAGCTCCGCTGAGGTACAGGACCGCATAAGCCGCGGTCTCGTAAACGAAGACAAAAATGACGGCACAAGGTCAATAGGAGACATAGTTGTAAGCAACGTATTCACCTATTTTAACCTGATTTTCGTAGTTCTCGCCGTATGCGTTATTCTCGTCGGCTCGTTCCGGGATCTTACATTCATGCCCGTTATTATCATCAACACGCTAATAGGGATTTTTCAGGAAATCCGCTCCAAACGCACTCTTGACAAGCTGTCACTGCTTGCAATTCCCTCAGTAAACGTAATGCGAGACGGTGAGGAAGTAACGATAAACTCCACGCAAATAGTGCTTGACGATATAGTGTGCCTTAAATCCGGCAATCAAGTCCCTGCTGACCTCAGAATACTCGAGGGTGCTGTTCAGGTAAACGAAGCAATGCTCACCGGTGAAACGGACGATATCGCCCGTCAGGCCGGCGAAGAGCTGCTTTCCGGCAGCTTTATCACTTCCGGAAGCTGCAAGGCACAGGCTTTGGCCGTGGGTGAGAACTCATATATAGCCAAGCTTAGCAAGGACGCCAAAAAGATGAAGAAAGGCACGAAATCCGAGATGATGACAAGCCTTTCCCGCTTGTTAAAGGTTATAGGATTTATCATAATTCCGGCAGGCCTCCTGCTTTTCTATAATCAGCGCATCGTTCTTTCCCTTAGCCTGCAAAAAAGCGTCGTTTCCACCGTCGCTGCAATCGTCGGCATGATTCCCGAGGGGCTGTATCTTCTTACTACCATCGCCCTCGCCGTCAGTACTATAAAGCTGGCACAGAAGCGAACGCTCGTGCATGACCTTAACTGTATAGAGGCGCTTGCGCGCGTCAACGTGCTTTGCGTGGATAAAACGGGTACGATTACAAAACCGTCGATGACCGTCGAACAGCTCGTTCTTCTCTGTCCTGAGCGTTTTTCGCAGGAGGACGCTGAGGCAATTCTTCGCGACCACACTCAGAACCTTTCTGATTCGAATGAAACCGGCAAAGCGCTTCAGGCAAAGTTCGGCGGCGATAAATTCCGCCGTGCAGAGCGTATAATATCCTTCAGCTCCGCCACAAAGTACAGCGGCGCCGTTTACAACGAAAACGAAACCTATCTTCTCGGAGCGCCGGATATTCTTCTCGGCTCGAGATACAACGAATTTTCCGAGCTTATCCAGCCTTACGCCGACAGCGGCATGCGCGTCCTACTTTCCGCCATGTATGACGGGGATATTTCAAGCGACTTCAACGTCTCCAATATCTTTCCCATATCTCTCGTTCTTCTTTCAAACGAGCTTCGCGACAAGGCGAAGGATACTTTTGAATATTTCGCCTCCCAGGGCGTCGAGATAAAGGTAATTTCCGGCGATAACCCCGCGACTGTTTCGAGCATCGCGTTGAAGGCCGGAATCGCGAACGCTGAGAAATACGTTGACGCAACGACGCTTACAAACGAAATGAAGCTCCGCTCCGCCGCGCTGGAATATACGGTTTTCGGGCGCGTCACTCCTGAACAGAAACGCAGGCTCGTCATCGCGCTCAAGGCCGCGGGAAAGACCGTCGCCATGACGGGCGACGGCGTGAACGACGTTCTCGCGCTCAAATCCGCTGATTGCAGCATCGCAATGGCTTCGGGCAGCGACGCGGCCTGCCAGGTTTCACAGCTCGTTCTGCTTAATTCCGATTTCAACGCCATGCCCTCGATAGTGAACGAAGGCAGGCGCGTTATCAATAATATTGAGCGCTCCGCCGCACTGTTCCTGGTGAAGAATATTTTCTCCTTCACGCTCGCGATGATTTCTATGATAGCCATTCTTCCCTACCCGATAACCTCTGCGCAGCTATCCCTCGTCAGCGTGCTCACGATTGGCGCGCCTTCATTTTTCCTCGCGCTGGAGCCGGATTTCAAGCCCATCAAAGGGCGATTTTTGCAAAACGTTTTGCTGCGTGCCTTACCTGCGGGACTCACGGACGTGCTTGTCATTCTTGGCGTTCTCGCGTTCAGCTTTGCCTTCGACATGAAAAGCGACCAAATATCCACGATATGCGCTATCCTTCTCAGTATAGTAGGCATGATGATGCTTTACAGAACCTGCACTCCTTTTACGAAAATGCGTAAGATACTCTATTTTGCAGTTCTCGCCGCGCTTGTGTTCTGTGTTCTGTTCCTGCGTTTTCTGTTCGCGCTCACGCCGCTCAATTACGGCGAGTACCTTGTTTTGATAGTGTTCTCCATTTCGGCGCTGCCGATAATGGACTTCACGACGAAGAGCATCGTTATATTCCGCGAATGGCACGCAAGAAGAAAGAAACTCCGCAAGGCGCATTCGTAAAGCTCGGTTTTCAACAAGCCAAAACAGAAACAAAGGTGATTTCAAGTGTTAAGATTTTACATTGCTCTTTGGGCGGCGAAACTTGCTCAACTCATGCTGCGTCTCCTCGGGAGAAAGGGAACGTATTTTGCAGGTAAGCTCGCGATAAAGCTCTGCCCCGATTTTCTTGGACGCATAGGCCGCCCGAAGACTCTTATCGGTGTCACGGGAACAAACGGCAAAACGACGGTGAGCAACCTTCTTTGCGACGTTTTCGAATTCTGGGGCATTACGCTCGTCAATAACCGCTATGGCTCAAACATTAACGCCGGAGTAGCAAGCGCCCTGATAGAAAACGCGACGCTTGGCGGCAAATGCAAACGCGAGCTCGGAGTGCTTGAAATGGACGAGCGCAGCGCAAAGCTTATTTATCCTTATATCAAACCGGATTACCTCATTATCACGAATCTTTTCCGCGATTCAATGCGCCGCAACGCGCACCCGGAGTATATTTCCGGCCTCCTTTCGGCAAATATCCCGCCGGAAACCAAGCTTATTCTCAACGCCGACGACCTCATCTCTTCCTCCGTCGCGCCGAATAACGAGCGCCGTTACTTCTCCATTTCCCACATTGACGGAGAGCTTCCCTCCCGCGATAACATAGTTATCGACGCGCGCATCTGCCCGAACTGCGCCACGGCGCTGGAATATGACTTCCGCCGTTATAACCATATCGGCAGGGCTCATTGCCCTAAATGCGGCTTCGCCTCCCCTGCGCCAGATTTTGCGCTCAGCTCCGCCGATTTCTCCGCGCGCCGCATGTTTATCAGCGAAGGCGAAGAAAGCTACGAATACAGGCTCATTTCCGATACGGTTTATAATATCTATAATGCTCTCTCAGTCGTCGCCCTTCTGCGGACTATGGGTTACGGCGCGGACAAGATTGCTTCGGCCTTCGAGTCGCTTAAAATCGTCCAGTCACGTTTTTGGGAGGAAAACATTCGCGGCAAACTCCTCACCGTTATCATGGCTAAGGGTCTCAACGCCGTCGCCTGCTCGCGCTCCTTCGACTATGTCGGTGCCGAGCCCGGCAAAAAGAGCGTCGTGCTCATGCTGGACGACGTATTTGACGAAAAGACCTCGTCTGAAAATATCGCGTGGCTCTACGACGCGGATTTTGAATTCCTCGTTTCCCCGGATATTGAGCAAATAGTCACTGTCGGCGTCCGCTCGCTTGACAGCAAAATGCGTTTGCTAATCGCCGGTGTCCCGGAGGAAAAGATAGTCGCCGTGCCTAATGAATGCGACGCAGCCGCTGCCGTGAATATTTCCGACGCAGAAAAGATTTACGTTTTGTATGAGCTCTATCGCTATAATTCTGCCGTAATGGTTCGCAATAAAATAGCCGAGCGCATAGAAAAGGAGGCGTAAACATGACGATAGAATATATTTACCCCGAGATTGCCAACCTTTTCGGAGACTCGGCTAACTTCAAATATCTCAAAAAATCCATCCCCGGCGCGGAATTCATCGAAACGGGCCTGAACGACGTTCCAGCCTTCGCCTCCACCGCTCCCTCGCTCATATACATGGGAGCAATGAGCGAGAATAGCCAAAAGCTCGCCCTGAGCCGCCTCATGCCGCACAAGGAGTGCCTGCGCGAGCTTATAGAGGGCGGAACGCATTTTCTCTTCACCGGCAACAGCTTTGAGCTTTTCGGCAAATACATTGAGCAGAACGGCGAGCGTATTCCCGCGCTTGATATTTTGGATTTTTACGCCGTTTGCGACACGGGTAAGCGTTATAACGGATTTTTTCTCGGAGAACACGGCGGCGAAAAAATAACGGCCTTCAACAGCCGTTTCAGTAACGCCTTCCCCGGCGATGGCGTGCAGGGCTTCGCTAAAGTAATCCGCGGCAGAGGTCTCAACGCCGATTGCACCTACGAGGGCGTAGTGAAGAATAATTTTATCGGGACGTATCTTCTTGGCCCCCTGCTTGTTCAGAACCCTCTGTATATGCGCGCCTTGATGCAGGAACTTGGTTCAGAGCAAGAACCCGCGTTTTTTGCCGCAGGCATGGAAGCTTACGCCAAAAGGCTCGCCGAATTTGAAGATACGAAAAGAGAACTTGACTGATGTATAAATACGCTTTATTTGATTTGGACGGGACGCTTACAAACCCCGAGCTCGGCATAACCACCTGCGTCGCTTATGCGCTGCGGCACTTTGGAATCGAGGTCGAGGATCTGCACACACTGCGCCCGTTCATCGGGCCGCCGCTCGTCGATTCTTTCATGCATTTTTACGGCTTTACAAAGGAAAAGGCTCTTGAAGCGACGCTCAAATACCGTGAGCGTTTTGAAACAATTGGTTTATACGAAAACGAAGCCTACGGCGCAATTTACTGTGTCCTTGACGAGCTTAAACATGCTGGCCTCACTCTCGCGGTCGCTTCCTCAAAGCCGGAGGTTTTTACAAAAAAGATAATCGAATATTTTGGTATGAGCAAATATTTTGCCGCTGTTTGCGGCAGCGAGCTGGACGGCCGCCGCGTCGCCAAGGAGGAAGTCGTCGCCTATGCGCTTGAAAAGTTCGGTTCTCCTGACCCATCCGACGTAATCATGATAGGAGACCGTGAATATGATATAATCGGCGCGCACAAAAACGGTGTCGCCGCTATAGGTGTTCTCTATGGCTTCGGTTCAGAAGAAGAGTTAAGGAACGCTGGAGCAGACAAAATCGCCGCAGTGCCGGAAGAAATCCCTGGAATAATCCTGAACTGACGAAAAAAGTATACTGAACTGACGAAAAATCGTATAATGGTTCTTGACAAGCTACGCTAATATTATTATAATAAATAAGCTTGATTAAATATTGCATCGGGGTGTGGCGAAGCTTGGTATCGCGCTTGGTTCGGGACCAAGAGGCCGCGGGTTCGAATCCCGCCACTCCGACCACGCAAAAAGCCTTGAAATCGGCCAGTTTCGGCGGTTTCGAGGCTTTTTTGTTAGCATCGTGTCAGCACTGTTTTGCGCCCATTTGATCCTCTTTGAACACCAAAATGCTAATGAAAATGCTAACATTTTAGCCTCAATTTTACCGTTAGCATTCTTTCATTACGCCGGAATTTCTTTTGAAAGTTCCGCTGCGATATCAGCTATAAGACGTTTTGCCTGTAGCCCTTTTCCAACTGCGTACGCCGCGCCCGTTTCCAACGTCAGCAAACGCATAAAAACTATGCATAAGAAGAGAGTTTTCCGATTTTGTATGTCCGCCCATTGTAAAGCTGTCCAGCAGGACGGCTTTTTTAATTATGTCGTCTATATACGGTAAATAAGGCCGCGCGGAGGTGTTTTTTTCTGCATTATGCGCCATTGTTTCATTGAAAACCTGTCGCGATACTCTGATTTCCCAGCCAGTATCATTATTATGGTGCGGTTCCCTTGTGCTACCGGCCTTGTCCGCAATTTCTATGGGGGTAGTATCGTTTGCCCGCCAATCGCCAAACCACGCACGGAAAAACGGGGACTTTATGCCTAACTGCTGCCAATATCTTTTAGCAACAGGCGCTGCGTTTTGCAACTCGGCACTTGTCAGCGAATTAATGCTTTTTTGCGTGATGCCTTGTAAGGCCTGTATCGTATTCCGATTGAGCCCTTTATTATCGCCGTCAGTGTTAGGCAGTGTTGCTATACTGAACTTCTCCCCGCCGTCCGTATTCGCGCCAAGCTTATTTAAATCAAAGACGGTAAATACAGCGTCAGTAGCATGGTACAGTTTTACGAGTTTATCATCATCGTTACGCGCTTCACTGTCTGAAAGTGCCGCCTTCGCCGCCTCATCAACCATCTTCTGCGCGGTCTCCACGTCTCCGCGCTCGACGGCTGCGAGGTAATCTGCGTCCTGCTGCGGCGTTACGCGGGAAAAATCGGTATTGACTTCTTCGGCTTTCTGTGATATATTATCACCCACAAAGCGAATGCCATCTTCCACCGAGGCCAAGTAGCCGTAGGTCTGAAGAAAAGCATTCGCTTTTTCTTCATCGGTTACTCGGGAATAGTGTTCCCCGCCGCTATCTCCGTTGCTTTTTGAATTATTTGTTCTTCCGTCGCGTCTTCGTTCTGTGAAAGGAATTCGCACATCATCATCATTTGCGCTTCTGTCTTGAGCCAAAGTCGTAACAATACTATGTTCCCGGCTCTCATTCCTGATAGCTTCAAATAGCTTATTAATACTTGCTCGATTGGTTTTAGCTTCATTGATACCCTCCATTGTCATTATTGTTTGAGCGTAATCCGTTTTTGCTTCGCTTCCACCACTCGCATAAAGAATAGTGGCTTCCGTTCCGTCACCAACGCCATAAAGCGCAAACACAGAATTTTCGGCGGTTTGAACAAACGCCCACTTAGTATATTCGTCTATATACTTATCTTCTTGAGGCAGCTCACGTTCTATTGTTTCTTCAAGGAGACTTCGTTCTTCCTGAGTTAAATCTGGGTACCAATATTTTCCCCTACTGTATTTTTCCCCGCCGTCGTCGGTATCGGCGCGGGTAATTGCTTCGTCCATGCGGTTTAATTCCTCGCGGACGGTTTCACCGTAAAGCGGCGCTCTCTGAGTCTCCGCTTTTCTTCCGGCGAGAATGTCTATATCCGCCGCTGCGTCGCAGAGTATTTCCTCTAAGATATAATCCGCGCTGACGGTTATGTTGCCGTCCTCGTCGGTAAAATAGGTCTCGGCGTAGACGTTCATAAGTTCGTCTATGCCATCGTTATAATCTCTGCGGATTTTCTCTACAAGCTGCTGCACAGCCCAGCTCCGCACCTCGTTTGCGCTTTTTTTGAACGCCTTTGAGCCCGTCTGAGCGTAGCGGTCAAGAAAATCATGAAAATACTCGTGCGCCGCTATCTGCTCTGCTGTCGCGTCGCCGTCGGCAATGTTTATATACATCACGTTGCCACGGTGAGCGCCGCGAGCATAGCCGCCGCCTTCAAGCCCGATATTGCCATATATGAACACGACGTTCATGCCGCGCTTCTTGTAATTCTGCGCTATCTTATCAAGGCTTTCGTCCTGCGACCATACGGAGCGGGGGATAACCTTGAAGCTTTTTTCGCTTGATGCGCCTCGAAGGTGTATTTCCTGCCCGCTTACTTTGCCAGCTCGTTGAACTTCTGCATTAGCTGCGATTTTAGCTGCTCTTTGCGCTTCAAAGCTTCCGGGTCTCCTGCCTTTAGCTTCTCCTGCCCGCGCTTCCACGCCTCCACCTTGCTCGACGGGAGCCAGATTGTTTTCCCGTTCGGTGTCTGTACCGCTATTCGCTCCTGCGTTAATATTTTCTGTCTAGCTGCGGTATGATGATACAAAGTCTCAGCAGTGCCGGACATTGCTTCGACAACGCGCGGATGGAGAGCTTTTTTCGCCACGCTCAAGAAGGAAAAAATCTATCAGATTGCAGCATACAAGCTGCCGAGGGAACAGGTCAAGACGATAATTTTTCGCTATGTTTTTATCTATTACAACCGTGTTAGGATCTACACGCGCAACCCGCTGGGGCTACCGCCTGTACGGTATCGGGACTGGGCGCTGGCGCAGCAGGCAGCCTGAAAGGCCGCCGCATTTTTCCGAAGTGGAGCGTAGCGGAACATAGGAAAAACGCGCTGCACTACCGAGCTTTTCAGAGTTTGGGCGTTTCCCGACTGCACATTTCTTGACATTACCATTACTTGACATTTCCGTGGATTATTAGTGGCTTTCCCGAAATTGTACACATCCGTCCCAATGGCAATTGCATTTATCTGATCAGGAGTGCAATGCTCTAAGTCGTACTGCGTCACCACATGCCCCGTCGGGTCCCAATGGCGCAGGGGCTCGTTTACGGAGTAGCTGTAGCGGGTATAGCGAAAGTGCAGAAAATAGCCTTACGTCAAATATCGCTTTCTATATAAGTTTCAGCAATACTTTGAATAATATGGTCTGAATAGTCTCCGCCGATAGAATACGAGATGTTCATAACATTTTTTGTCATTTCAATCAACGCAGCTTCATTCACCATAATCTGTCTTTTTTCGAGTTCTTTTTTTATTATGGCTTTACACCGCTCATAATCCTTTTCGTTTGAAAAAAGCATACTCTCTCCTTGTGTCAATGTAGATATTTTATGTCATAAAGCGAAATATTAAAATATGTAACAGCTTGTGTAGCTCTTCCGGCCTCATATTGAGGAAAATCTCTAGTCAAAGGTTCTAACCAACTTGCCGCCCCCCCATTTCCCGTGCGGTATATGAACATCGTCAATTATCTGAAATGTATTAAATGAACCTCTTACTGATGCATCATGAGGAACCTGTAATTTACCAGGCTTTGGTTTGTCAAATTTATCAAACGAAAAATACGTTCCTTTGGTATTTGCTGGTATTTGCATTTCTTCCTTAATTGTTTGCAAATAATTTGCGTCTTTCGCCATATACCTATAACCAGTAGCGGGAATTACATCTCCATCCGGAGTCACATAAAAGTCAGTCTTTTTCTCGCCATTCCCCGGATTATCGACCTTGATATGCGTCGGAACATCCAAAGCATCAAGTTCCGCCTGTTTCTGCGCCGCCTTAACCCGACCTTCCTGTACGCTTGTGTGGACAACGGCGTTTATATTTTCTGCGAGATTTTTGCGTTCAGAGATTACTCCTTATGGGTCGAACTCACTTCTCCCTCAAGCTTGAGAAACCTGTCAAAATCGCTTTCAAACTGCCTGTCCTGCACGATGCGGTATTTCTCATATTCGCTCTCTGCGTGGAGCTTTGCCGCCTCAGCACTGATTTTGCCCTGGCCAGTGAGAAGCTCATTCCCGTTAAACTCCAAAAAACCATCCAAGCGCCGCGCCCAATCCTCCATACTCATGGGTATCTTTCGCTCCGCCTGAAGCTCCGCGTAATCCAGGTACAGGGAGACGATTCGTTCCAGATAGGACATCTCAGTTTCGGAGAGATAGTTTTTCGCAATGCTCACGTCCGCCTTGACAATCTTGCCCTCCGGAGCCGCCTCCCAGGTAGTCAGCCCCATATGTTCCTTATCTGCGTCGGCACGCTCCATGATCAGCTCTGCCGCAGTATGTCGGTGGACGGCGTAATGCAGCTTGTTCTGCACCGTCTGGAAGAAAAGCTGTGTCGTTCTGGAATTTTTGTCATAATCAAACGCCGTGGCGTAGAGGTCGGTCACCTTCTGATAGAACTTCCGCTCGGACATCCTGATTTCACGGATATTCTGCAGCTGACGCTCAAAGTATTCGTCAGTGAACATGTGCCCCTTGATAAGACGCTCTTTGTCCATGACCCAGCCCTGAATGGTATAGTCTTTGACGATCTGCCCCGCCCACTTGCGGAACTGTACAGCGCGGGGATTACCGACCTTGAAGCCAACAGCGATAATTGCTTGCAGATTGTAGTGCTTGGTCAGGTACTGTTTCCCATCAGCAGCAGTTATTAAGTATTCCTTAATAACTGCTTCTTCTCTCAACTCGCCATCCTCAAACACCTTTTTTAAATGCTGATTTATAGCAGGCACGCTGACCCCGTATAGCTCCGCCATCATCCGCTGGGTGAGCCAGATATTCTCGCCTTCATACCGCATCTCAAAGCTTTCCGGCGCGTCGCCAGTGGCGGCCACATAGGTGAGATATTCCGCCGCGGCAGAGTGAATGGTTATTTCTGTGTTTTTCTTTTTGGACATCGTAGATCACCTTCTACTATTGTTTTGGGAAAGCTTCTATTGGGAAGCGTCATAAAGAGCGCCAGCATTTTAGACAACCGCAGGGGCATGCCTCCACGTCGCCGTGGCCGTTGTAGATGTAGTAATAATACGCCCCGTCGCCCGTGCGTGTGAAAATCAGCTGCCCGTTGCCGTACTGGTTGTAGTCCGTGCTCGTCTCGCCGCCCGCGACGGTCTTTTCAAAGACGACCTTGTCGTTTTCGTAGAAATACGTCGTCTGCGTCGTCTGAGCGCCCGAGATTACGCTTTTCGCGCAGCGCAGCCCGTCGCCGTTATACCTGTAGCTCGCGATAAACCCGTCGCCGCTCAGGGTGGTGAGCTGGTTGCGGCTGTTATACTGGTAGAAGGAAACGCCACAGCCCTCTTCGCCTATGAGCAGCAGATCGAAGCTCGGTGTGCCCGGCTCGGTATATGACAAATCTCATCGAACTGTTAAATACTTAATTTCCACAATATATCTTGTATATCAACGGCAAATGTTGTAGTTTATATTGTTTTCTTATCTTGAATATATATTCTTGCAACCATTTTGCTACCTTCATATAAATCATATGCCTTATTAATTTGTATTTTTTCTATTGGCGCATCATCTGAAAAAAAAGAGAATTCTATTATATCTGTTTTGTTAATATTTGGACACACAAAATCAATGCTCCAGCTTTTTTGTTCTTCTTCATCTAATCTGATTATCGGACAGTATCGAGTTCCTTCAGGCGGTATAGATCTTCTTCCGCCTTTTTCTAATGGTATCCATTCTATTCTGGAAATAAAATATTTTTTCATCACTTCACCCGCTTTATAGAACATATTGAGTTTCCTAGTACATCTAATGACGCACAATATGCTGGTCCAATATTGTCAAGGAAATCTCGATAATACATATTACTTAAACTGTTTGTATCTACTTCCACCTCTAAAATTGCATAGTTACCATCTGGATAAAAAGTATTTCCCCATCTTATTGCATTATCCTTTGTTGTAGCAAACCATTTATCTTCCATCGCATAATCATATTCTACAAATTTTTGATTTTGTATTACAGAATCACACTCAGCTTGAGACATAGACCGATATAGTTTTGTCGTTCCTGTCTCGCCATTCCCCGTATTATCGACCTTGATATTCGTCTGCGTTTGTCCGCCTGCGGGCTTTGTTCCTCCGGCGTTCTCCTCTAATTCCGCTGCGACCTTGGCTTCTCACAATCCGCCTGCCATCACAGCCACAATCGGATCATTAGCAGCCTTCCCGGCATTGTACACATCCGTCCCATGTGTAGGCCTCTATTCGCTTCGTTAAGTAAGCTTAACGATTTCAGGTTCACATATTGCTATAATGTCAATATTATAGTTTTGAGTTATTATGACGTAATGTTTAAGGTTATACGCTTCCAAAAATCCATCTGCAACAGACTCTATCTTTTCTCTGAATTCTCCTCCTGTAACTTCATATATAACATTTTGAAAATTATCTTTTTTGAATCTTTCTACATCATCGCCATCATATATTTTTTTCTGAACAATCCCTTCGTCTAACATCCTTACAGCTAATACATCTCCAAATTTAAGTAAATAATTATGATTCCTGCTTATTAATTCTATGTTTAATCCACTTTCTTCACCATTAACCAGTTTGATTGAATAATAATCTTTTGCAATGACACCTTTTGATATTTCTTTCCAGATTTCCATATAGCGCTCCTTAATATCAATTTTTACAGCTTTAGTATTTGATATTCTGATTTCAAGCGTTGCTCCATCTGTTGTCCTTCCCTGTCTTGCCACGATTATTGACCCGTCGCTGAGCATGCCAACTTTTCCCGGCTCATAGCGGTGACTTTGCCGTAGCTTACAAGCGTCGGGCAGCCGACGGCGCTATATGTGCAGCTCGTACCGCTGCCTCCACCCAATACATCGGCAATCCTGCAGAGCGCGGCGTAACTCTCGATTTACCTTGCGGTTATTTTTTCCACACCTCTATACCCAAATCGGAATAATTACATACTATTTCTCTAAACAATTTTTCGGAAACATCAATATCAGCATTGATAATCATATAATCCATATGATGCCTTGGCGTAATCAGTGTTTTTGAGTTTGGAAAATAAAAACTTGCTAACGAAATATATCGAAATCCACCTTCAATGAACTTCCTTAGAACTGAAAATTCGTTACTCAAATCAACCATCATCCCGCACTGATAACGATAATCTATATTTCTCTCCTTTAGAATCGCGCGAATTTCTTTATAAATATCATTGCGGTATCTGTCTGACCAGTGTTCAAAGTATGAATAAGAATGGAAAGGAGCAATAATGCAAACTGTTTCGCTATTAATGCGTATGAAGTCTTTCACGAGCGAAAGCATTATGTTCATATCGCAGTAAAACTCATACCTGTCCCCATTATAGCCATGGAATGATTCGTAGCCACCATCCCAATCGTGCGTCTTAAAAAACACCTCTATGTACGGACAATCATTCAGCTGGTCAATGACTAAATTAGAACCGTTCAAATACTCTTTGATTTCTTTTAAGGATAATTTCATTAATGCCGAACGCTCCCATCATAATTAACATTCCAATAATCTCCGGGTTTACCGTTGGGTGGCGAAGCGTCCCAATGATCCTTGTTCAGCTTATCTTTCTTATACCCATATTCTTTTTCTGAGTATAACTTCCATCTTTGCCGGTTCTCCTATTTAAAGTTTAGAAGTTATATTAGTCTTTGAACAGAAGGGGTTTGCGTCGCTTGCCACTGGCGACTGCTCCACGACGAAAGCGTCGTGGGCATAAGTCGTGCTGAACGTGCCATTCGTCCGACCGGTGAGCGTGTTGCCGTTCGCGTAGTAGGTGCAGCTCTGCTTTACGCTGTCGCCGTAGTTAACGAGAGTCGTGTAAAAAATCGCTTATATATACACCGCTCTGTTCTGCGCCTGCTGCCTTACCGACAGCAGGCTTTTTCGTCTATCGGGGCATTATTGAGCGCTCACGGAAAATTCTAATTTCGACTTTTTCCTAATAAACTCGATAATAAATCAACGCGTTGATTACGAGTCGATTTTTTCTATACTTTGCTCAGTTCCTTTTTTGCGAAGCCAAATAAAATAGCCCGTGCAGATAACGAGCGATACGCAGGAGGCTATCGGCGCACCTATTCCCATCGGCCAGAGCGTACCTACACAGTATTTTACCGCAAGCTTGCATATCGGCACGCGGACGCCGAAGGTCGCCACCATGCTGTGAACAAAGGTCACCATCGACTTTCCGCAGCCGTTGAAATATGAGTTCATCGCAAAGATGAAGCATATCAGGATGCAGTCAAACGAATATGTACGCAGGTAGCTCGCCGCCATTGCGATAACGTCTTCGTCTACGGCAAAAATGGAGGTGAGCGTCTGCGGCGATATTTGCGAGAAGACGCACACGGCCAGGCCGAATATAAGCGAATACGCTATGCCGTAGCGCAGCGATTTAAGCGCCCTGTCGGGCTTGTTCGCGCCCATGTTCTGGGCCGTCATCGTAGTGACGGCGGAGGAAAAGGCCATCGGCGGCATCATGGTGAACATCATGATTTTTTCGACTATTCCCACTGCGGCGGACATGATTACGCCCATCGCGTTTACAAAAGCGGTTATGAGCATAAACGAGAAGGAAACGAGCGCTTCCTGCAGCGATAGCGGGATCCCGACCTTGAGGATATAGCCTATAGCCTTGCCGGAGGGCTTGAAGTGGCGGCGTTCGATTTTGAACGGAAGCTCCTTGCGGCGTATGAAAAACAGCGCGATAAGGAAGCTGAGTATCTCGGAAAAGGTCGTCGCGTATGCCGCACCCGCAGCGCCGAGGCGGAAAACGCCGACGAGAAGGATATCCGCGACGAGGTTTACGCAGCTCGTTATGGCGACGAAGTACATCGGGGTTTTCGAGTCCCCCACGCCTCTGTATATACCGCCCACGGCATTATAACCAAGCATGAACGGGATGCCCGCCGCGCAGATAACAAGATAATCCCATGCATAACCCACAGCCTCCGCCGGGGTCTGCATGAGGGCTATCACGGGCGATGCGAAAATGATGATAGGCGGCGTGATGACAAGGGCGACTATCAGCGACAGGAACGCCGAGCTGCCGACGGCGTGCGCCGCCTTTTCGCCGTTGCCCTCGCCGACGCTCTGCCCGATAAGCACCGTCGCGCCCGTGGATAGACCTATAACGACGCTGAAAAGCGTCGTCATAATCTGCGTGCCAGTTGAGACGGCGGCTATGTGAGCGGGGCTGCAATAGCGCCCGATTATGAGCAGGTCTACGGCGCCGTAAAGCGAGTGTAATAAATTCGCAAGAAAAAAGGGCAAAGCAAAGCGCAGCAGAGCTGTGCTGACCTTGTCCTCCGTAAGTGATAATGGTTTTTTTGTCATTTCTATCTCCATGCCATAGTTTGCCGCCGGAGCTTTTTATTTTCGCTCCGGCGGCGATTCATATTGATTACAATTTAATTATATTCTGCCGATATCTCTGGCTATCTGGAAGGCCGAGCCAGTGGCGTTCGTAATATTCTTGGGGCTCAGGCAGTCGCCTATCTGATAAAACTCCGGTGCGCAGAAGCAAAGGGCCTGCGCCGCTTCGCTTTCCGGCCTCTGACCTACGGCGTAGATTACGGTATCCGCTGGGAAGAGCTTTTCGCCCTCCGCGCTCTCGCCAACGACGCCTTCGGGCTTTATCTCCTTGGCCTTAGTGTTGAAGCTTATTTCAATGCCCTGCTTTTTGAGCTCCGCACGCAGGCCGACAGCATGAAGGAAGTTGCCGCCGTCATTAATCTGCGGCGCCATTTCCATCACCTTTACCTTGTGTCCGAGCATGGAAAGATAAATGCCGAGCTCAAGGCCGACAAGGCCCGCGCCGAGGATGCAGACATTCTGCCCGACCTTATCGGTGTTCATATATGCAAATTCTGCGCCGAGGACGTTTTTGCCGTCGATTCCCGGGATGGGCGGTTTGACAGGTCTTGCGCCCGTGGCGGCAATGATAACGTCCGGGTGCAGTGACTCGGCGAGCTGTGGCGTGACTTCCGTATTGAGGCGAAGATCTATCGCGGCCTTTCTCACGGCGCGCTCCTGCGCGTTGAGGTATACGTCGAGCTTCATTTTAAAGGGAACGTTCTTCTCGCAGCGGATAGCGCCGCCGAGCTTATCGGTTTTCTCGCAGAGAATGACCTCGTGGCCGCGTTCCGCGCAGGTAAGAGCAGCCTGCATACCGCCGATACCGCCGCCCACGACAAGAACCTTCTTGTGAGAAACAGGCTGGGCGTTATCGAATTTTATTTCAAGCTCATGACCTGTCTCGGGATTTATCGCACAGTAGGGCTCGCCCACGTTCATTTCCGTAGAGAAGCAGGACAGGCAGCGCAGGCAGCGCTTGATCTCGTCCTCGCGCCCGGTACGCATCTTGAGCGGAAGGTCGGGGTCGGCAAGGAGGGCACGCGCCATTTCCACGATGTCGGCCTGACCGGAGGCGATAATATCCTCCATCATTTCCGGTTCGCCGATAGCGCCTATAGCGGCGACGGGAGTTTTAACGTGCTTTTTTATCTCGGCGGCGTATTTTACGTTCGGACAATCGCCGAGGAACATGCTCGGATGCGTAACGGCAAAAACTTCGTCTACCTCGTGGTTTCCGGCAGAAACGTGGATAAGGTCGCAGACGCCGTCAAGCTGCTTTGCGAAGGCTATGCCGTTTTCAATGTCGTAACCGCCGTCATAGCACTCGCTGCCGCTGATTCTAACTTCGAGCGGGAAGCCTGCGCCGCAGGCTTTTTTAATGGCCTTGCAGATTTCGACGGTGAAGCGCGCGCGGTTCTCTATGTCCGGGCCGCCCCATTTATCCTTTCTCGTGTTGGTTTTGGGCGAAACGAACTGGTGAAGGAGCCAGCCGTGGCCCGCATGGAGAAGGATCATGCCGAAGCCGGCGCGCTTAGCAGTCGCCGCGGCCTGGGCAAACTTCTCGATTGTTCGCTCGATTATCTCCTCCGGCATTTCGGGGACGAGCCTGTCCCCTACCTGCATCTCGACGGGGGCGTAAGCCTTGCCAAAACCCTTGCCGCCCATGAAGGATGGCGTTCTGTTGGCAAACATTCCTGTATGCTGAAGCTCTGCCGTTGCTATAGCGCCGTGGCGGGAGATAGCGTTGGCCACTCTGCAAAGCGGGCTGTAAGCCCTGTGGTCTTCAATACAAACGTGATTGGCTCCGCCGCGGCCGAGCTCGGCATCTACGATAAGCTCGCAGCTTGCGACGGACGCCGCGCCGCCCATAGCCTTTCTTTCGTAATAAGCGGCAGCGCCGGGCGGAAGGATATTATCACCCGTCATGTTCTGATAACCCGTAGGTGAAGCGAAAATACGGTTGCGGAACAGGGTGTTGCCAAGTTTTATAGGTTCAAAAACGTGCTCATATTTAACACAGCTCATAAATCATTCCCCTTTGTGCGAAATCATTATTGACTAATATAAATTCTATCACATTATTGGGCATATTACAAACAGAAAATATGACGCCGGTTCAAAAGCAAAGAACACGGCGCCATATTTTCTGTATTAATCTATGCCCAAATGCTTACATTAAGCGTTTTCGGCCATATAATCGTCGTAAGCTTCCTGATATACGGCGAGAAGGTCGTAAAGGCCGACGCTCTCGAAGTTATCAACATAATCATCCCACTCGCTCATGGGCGTGGAACCATCGACGAATGCAAGGAATTTCTCAGATATATAGGTGAGAACATCGGAAGAATACTTACTTATCTTCGTAATCTGCTCAAGATCGAAGGAAATGGCCGTTGGATATTCAAAGGCGCCGTCATAATTGCGGGTCTCGAGATAATCATAGGCTTCGATAACTATGTCGCCGCCGTCATAGCAGTAGTGTACATAGTTAAGATCAAGGCCGGGGTCGCAAAGGGTGTTCATGCAGTAAATGAGAAGGAGCATGGTGTAGTTGTAAGTTGGGTTCTTGCAGAGGAAATCGGAAACTCTCTTTTCGCCGTTTTCGTTATATTCCCAGCAAACGCCCTCAACGCCCCAGCTCATGAACTCGGAGCCGGAGGTGCTGTATCTGTAGTCGATCCAGCTCATAGCGAGGGGGATATTCTCACACTTGGCACTTACGGAAGCGGAGCCATAGTATACTCTGCTGCGCTCATCGCCGAGGTGGAGGGTCTGACCCTTTTCAAGGACCGGGTCTCTGAGAGCGAGCCAGTCGGCGTCAGGATCGTCGAGAACATGTCTCTCGGTGGAACAGTCGGAGGTGGCGAGTATCATATAACCAAACTGGTCGTCAACCCACTTGGTGCGGAAGCTGTCGTTAGTAAGGTCGCTGTAGGACATCCAGTCGGGGTCGAAGAGGCCCTCGGAAAACCACTGAGCGATATCCGTCATGAGGAGACGGTCTCTGTCGGTGGTATGAGCGGCATAAACCTGGCCGTTTTCATCAACGTAAATCTGAGCGCCATAGGGGCTTACCCACGCAACGGTGTCATACATGTTCCAGTGAGTACCCGCAGATTCAAGGGTATTGAAGAGCAGGCAAGGATATGTAGCGGTCTCAATTTGGCTCTTAAAGAGAGCAAGAAGATCATGGGTATCCTGCCAGGTAACAATATCGTCTCTTGTCATGCCGAGGCGCTTGAGCCAGTCGGAACGGACGAAGATAGAGTTCTGCTTATAAGCCTTGTCGCGCAGGCAGTAGAACGCACCGACGACATCTTCTTCCATGAACACGGTATTATGCATTGCCTTATCTGTAGGATCCTTGGTGACCTCATACATATAGTTCGGGCAATACTCTTTGTAATCATAGATGTTTGCGAACCAGTTATCCTCTGTGATGGCATCCTGGAACACGCCGGTATAGTAATAGTTAGCCTGGCTGATTATATCGGGCAGAGCATCGGAAGCAAGCAGGATAGAAAGGTTTTCCGAGCGGCTTTCAGGGCTGATGAGAATATAATCAATCTTAACGCCGGTCTTGTTCTCAAGCTCGATGGGGAACGGAGAATCTTTGTAATCCGTTTCTATATAGAAGGGGGTATAGCAGCAGGTCCAGAAGCTGAGAGTAACATCCTCTGTGGTGAGGGGGAGCTCATACTCATACTTTTCTGTGGCTATGCCTCTTTCGTCACGGGCAAAGTCATAGGGACCCTTTTCATAGGTGGGGCTTGCCTCGACGTCTCCGCCGGTTTCTTCGTTGCCGTCCGCAGGAGCGGGAGTCGCGCTTTCAGCGGATTCTCCGCCGGTTTCCGGGGCAGGCTCAGTACTATTCCCGCCGCAGCCCGCGAAAAGTGCAATGACGAGGGCAAAAGCTAGAAGCAGTGCTAATTTCTTCTTCATAAAATGCATTTCCTTTCTTTCATTTTTACCATTATCATCTTAAAATGTAACGAACATTTTAAGACCTCGTTATGTATTTTAACACTTTATGAGACGTTCCGCAATAGTTTTTTAACAATATACAGCTATAATTTTTTCAGAAATTATAATTCAGGCATGTCGCGCTGTTCCTGTTTTGTATATATTACCTATTATCATGACACATATCGCCAATCACTCTTTTAAACGCAAAAACCGCGCGTTTCCCGGGAAATACCCTGCGAGACGCGCGGCACAATAACAGTATTTTAATGTATCATTACGTTCAAACCGTATGCTTCGAGCTGAGCTTTTCTCTTCTGCATAAACTCGTCGCTCGGCGGCTCAGCAACGAAAATCTTCTCCTTTTTAAGCAGACGCTGATGCTTTGAAACCCCCATTTTGTGGTATGGCAGGAGCTGGACGATGTCTACCGCATCCTTAATTTTTGAGATAAACTCGCCGTACTTCACAAAATGCTCCTCCGAATCGTTGAAAAGCGGGATGACGGGTATGCGTATCTGCAATCTCCCGCCCGCCTCGGCTATCTTGACAGCATTTTCGAGGATAAGCTCGTTCGGCACGCCTATCACCTGCTTATGTAAGGCGCTGTCCATGCACTTGAGGTCGTAAAGGAACAGGTCCGTATACGGCAGAACCCGCTCGATTATCTCCCAGCGGACAAAACCTGTCGTGTCCACGGCCGTGCTTATCCCGGCCTCCTTGCAGCGCTTGAGCAACTCGAGCGTAAACTCCGGCTGGCAGAGACATTCGCCGCCGGAAACCGTCACTCCCCCGCCGGACTCCTCAAAAAACGGCTTGTCGCGCAGAAGGCGGTGCATAACCTCGTCCACGGTCTTATCGTCGCCGCACATGTAGAGCGCGTTTGCCTTGCAGGCTTCCGCGCAGGCGCCGCAATCGTCGCATTTGGACTTGTCTACCTCAGGGTATACTATCGGGTCGCCCTTTGCGTCCTTCGTCGCCTCGCCCCTCGTTATCGCGCCCTTGGGGCAGACGTTCAGACATTTTCCGCAGCTATCGAGTCCGAGGCAGCGCGGCTGCATCCAGTTAAGCTCCGTAGGAAATTCCTGCGATTCCGGGCTGTGGCACCACGGGCAGCGCAGCGGACAGCCCTTCAAAAAAACCGTCGTTCTGATGCCGGGGCCGTCCTGCACGCTAAATCCTTGAATGTCATATGTTTTTCCTGTTAACATTTTGTCCCTCCATCGTATATTTTTTACCATACTATCAGTAATTATAAACCCAAAATTAAAAATTGTCCATTGTAAAGCGGTTGATTTATGTTATAATTAATTTATATAAATTATTTAAGGAGATGTCTCACATGTTTGAGTTTGCCCCCATGACCGAGCGCATCAAGCGTATCCGCGCAAAGCGCGACGTTTTCACCAGCGGTAAGTTCATGACCGTTAACACCGAGCGCACGAAGATATATACCGATTATTACAAAGAGCATGAGAACGAGTTCCCTCTTCTCAAGCGCTCCGGAGCGCTGCTTGAATGGGCGCGCAAGAAGGAATGTGTCGTTTTCGACGACGATATCCTTGTCGGAACCCCCGGCCCGAAGGAGCGTATGCTCAGCCCGTATGTCGACTGGAACTGCCGCTGGATTCCCATCGTCTGCGACGATGAGGACGAGCGCTTCAGGCAGGCGTGGCAGTCTGACGACTCTATTTATATGAGCGATGAGCAGCGCAATATTTTCCGCGAGGCTTATGATTTCTGGAAGGACAGAACCATTTCCAAGATGGTCGAGGGCGCCCTTACGGACGAGTTCTGGGATGCCTGCGGCAACGGCTGCATCCTCGGTTCCAGCAAGCGCGACCCGATATTCTTCGGCGTTTCCGGCATGCCGCAGGGCCACTATATCGCCAACTTCAACAAGGCCATAAACGTCGGCTTCGGCGCGGTTAAGAAGGAAGCACGCGAGAAAATTGAAGCCATGAAGGGCCATATCGTCGGCGATCAGGCTCGCTCTTACATATTCTATCACGCTGTTATCCGCGTATGCGACGCGGCAATCACCCTCTCCAAGCGTTATGCCGAGGCATGCCGCCAGAAGGCCGCGGAGACGGCAGACGCCGCGCGCAAGGCCGAGCTTCTCGAGATGGCTGACGGACTTGACTGGATAATGGAGAACCCCGCGCGTACCTACCGCGAGGCACTGCAGGCCACTATCTTCTATCAGCTCATTCTTTCCACCGACGCGCAGCAGCACGGCGAGTCCATCGGCAGAATAGACTGGTACACCGGCAAGATCCTCCAGAAGCAGCTTGACGAGGGCAGCATCACTATGGACGAGGCGCAGGAAATAACCGACGCCTTCATTCTCCGCCTGAGCGACATTATCGTTCTGCCCGCGTTCTATATGAATAACCAGCATATCATCGAGCTTCAGAAGAAGGGCCAGAGCCTTTATTCCTCCATTTATAACGGACTCACCCCCACTGCCGGAATCAACATCACTCTCGGCGGACGCAACGCCGACGGAAGCGACTGCACCACCCCCGCCACCTATACCTTCCTTCAGGCTTACGGAAGGCTCCGCTTCCCCGATCCCACCGTCGCCCTCCGCACCCATCCCGGCACGCCGGACGACGTATGGCGTCTCGCCATCGAGTCCAGCAAGCTCTGCGGCGGTATGCCCCAGCTCCAGAATGACGAAATCATAATCAAGTCCATGATGGACCTCGGTTTCACGCTCGAGGACGCCTGCGATTACAGTATCGTCGGCTGCGTCGAGCCCGGCGGAACGGGCAACGAGTGGCCCGCCTGCGGCTGCACTGGCGCTGAGTCCATCTGGAATATGCTGACGGTTGTGCTTATCGCCATAAATGGCGGCCTCAACCCCATGACGGGCAAGATGGCGCTGCCCTGCAAGAAGCTCTACGAATGCGAGACCTTCGAGGAGTTTAAAGATAATTTTGCAAAGGAAATGAAGTATATCATCGACTGGAACATTTCCTATGCCAACACCTTCGAGCTCGTTTACGGCGAGTATTTCCCCTGCATTGCCGCCTCCGCTCTTATGGACGGCTGCATGGAAAGCGGCAAGGACGTCAACCACGGCGGCGCGAAGTACAACCGCCTCGGCGAAACGGCCTGCGGCACGGCCAACGTCGGCGACAGCCTGCTTGCCATAAAGAAGCTCTGCTTTGACGAGAAGAAAATGACCACCCGCCAGATGTTCGACGCTCTTGCCAACAACTGGGAGGGCTACGAGCAGTACCGCCAGATGGTCATTAACGAAGTCCCGCATTACGGCAACGATAACGACGAAGCCGACGAGCTTGCCTCCTGGGCGCTCGGCCTCTTCGCGCAGATTCTTAACGACACCACCTGCTCCCGCGGCCGCTGCTCCGGCGGCACCTTCACCATGACCGCCCACATCTATCAGGGCAGACAGACCAAGGCTACGCCCGACGGCAGACGCGACGGCGAGCCTCTTGCCGACGCTATCAGCCCCAGACAGGGCTTTGACAAGAACGGCCCCACGGCTTACCTCCGCAGCGCAGCCAAGCTCCCCCACCGCGAGCTTACAAACGGTGACCAGCTCAACATCCGCTTCTCGCCCAACAGTGTTGCCGGCGATCTCGGCGCTCAGAAGCTCAAGCAGCTCATTTCCGCTTATTTCAAGCTCGGCGGAATGCAGGTTCAGTTCAACGTCGTCAGCACCGACGCGCTGCACGAGGCGCAGAAGGACCCGGACAGCTACAAGGATCTTATCGTAAGAATAGCCGGCTTCTCCACCTACTTTGTAACGCTCGATAAGGCCACGCAGGACGACTTTATCATGCGTACCGAGCAGAGCATCTGACGGTTTTTTAAGCCATAATAAAACGCTTCGTGTTCTAAACTCACAGAACACGAAGCGTTTTTTGCATAGATGTATGTATAGAATAATGATAAATCAGTTTTTGTCAAAAAGCTATTGACAAAGCCGCGCCCCGGTGCTAAAATTCATCACAATAAAGACAAACCGATGAGGCGAGAGTCAAACCGTAATGGGCGCTTACAGAGAGCCGGGGTGCTGAGAAGCCGGCAGAAAGCCGTGCGGCAAATGGGTCGCTGAGGGAAAGGTTAATTCGCATCTGCGATAGTAGCCGGACCGTATACCTGCGTTAAAGGTCAGGGATGTGTTGGCATCCCGTTGAGGGCTCTTTTGAGCCGAAATAAAGGTGGCACCGCGGTTTATCCGCCCTTTACTTGCGCTAAGGCAGGCAAAGGGCGTTTTTTATTTTCCTTATTCCGCGTCAAAGGAACGCCGCTCCGCGATATGCTCGTCCATACGCTTGCCGAGCCCCGTGTGCAGCGGGTGCTTGAGGTATTTCGGCAGGCTCTCGGCGCTATGAAGCTCCATCTCAATGAGAAGGTCCATGTTCCATTCCCTGTCCACGCAGTTTTTCAGGACGCGGCAGGACAAAATTTCCTCCGGCAGTTCCTTTTGAAGCGCGGAGAAGGTGTCTCTTATCTCGGAGAAGGCCTCCTCCGTGAACTCACCGGGCTTGAACTTCATAAATACAAAGTGTCTCATTTTCTTCATTCCTTTCGGTATAAGCTCCTCCGTTTGTATGGCCAGCAGGCGGCGGGTTTATAATATAAGCAGAATAAACCAATTTTTCATCATAAAGGAGAATCACCATGAAATCTCAGCTTAAAAAAGTTCTGATATTCTTTGCCATCGCGGCTATTATACTCTCGTTCGGCGCCTGTGGCAAGCAGGAAACGCCGCAGCCCAGCGCCCAGCCCGATAATTCCGCAGCAAACACGCCAGCAGATACCTCGGCAGATACCTCGGCAGATACCTCGGCAGATACTTCTTCCGATAGCTATAAGTTCGGCATAATCACTCTCGTAGAGAACGGCGCGTTCAACGATATGCGCGAGGGCATCGTTTCAGGCCTCGCAAGCGCCGGTTACACCGAAGCCAATACCGAAATAGTATACAAGTGCGCTTCCGGCGACACCACCACTCTTTCCAGCATTTGCGGCTCGATGGACGACGGCAGTTACGACGCCGTTTTCACCATCGCGACCCCCGCGACGCAGCAGTTTGTTAACCTCGGAAGCGATACCCCCTGCTTCTTCTGCTCCGTTTCCGCTCCCGTAGCCGCAGGCGTCCTCAGCGACATGACCTCTCCCGACAAGAACGCTACCGGAACCTCCAACGCCATCCCCGTGAGCGATATTTTCGACCTCGCCAACACTCTCACACCCGGCATCGGCAAATGGGGCTTCATCTACTGCGCGAGCGAAGTGAACGCCGCCAATACCGTTTCCTCCGGCGAAGCCTATCTCTCTGATGCAGGAATTGCGTACGTCAGCAAGACCATCAACAATTCCTCTGAAATTGCCACCGTTTGCGAGGCGCTTCTTGCCGATGGCTGCGACGCGATATTCGTCCCGAACGACAGCGTGGTTCAGTCCGGCGTAACTTCCCTCGTTGAAAGCTGCCGCGACGCAGGCATCCCCACCTATTGCTGCTCCGCGACTACCGTTGCTTCCGGCTGCCTCGCCACCGTCGCTATCGACGATAAGGGCATCGGCGAAAAGACCGCGGCAATGGCTGTTGAATACCTCTCCGGCAAGGCCGTAAGCGACATTCCCTCCATCGTCGTCGCCGCGGACTACGTAAGCATCAACCGCGACACCTTCACCGCAGCCCTCGGCGGCTCCATGGACAGCGAAACGCTTGACGTCGGCGGAAAGAGCTATTCTCTCATTTATTTCTGATTCCAGTAAATCCTGCAAATTATCAGCCGGGCGTAAGCTCCGGCGTACATAGCAAAGGGTGAATTCGATGCAGTTATATATTACCGCTCTACAGGAGGGCTTGCTTTACGGCCTGCTCGCCGTCGGGATATTCATCTCTCTGAGGATGCTTAATATTCCTGACCTTACCACCGAGAGCAGCTTCGGCTTCGGCGCGGCTGCCGCAGCCGTCACCGCCGCAGCCGGGCATCCGATACTCTCCCTCCCCGTCGCGCTTGTCGCGGGAGCGTTGGCAGGCTTTGTGACAGGGCTTCTCCAGACGAAGCTCCGCGTCCATCCCGTCCTCGCCGGAATAATAACCATGAGCGGTCTATACAGCATCAACCTCATCGTCATGCACAATACGCCCAATCTTCCGCTCGGCGATAACGCTATATTCAAGCTTCTCTACGCCTGCTTCGAGCTGAGCGCCATTCAGAAAAAGATACTCGGCGCGGTAGTCTCCGCCGTTTTCTGCGTGATAATGCTCATTATACTAATAAGGTTTTTCAAAACTCAGCTCGGCCTTTGCATCCGCGCAACGGGCGATAACCCCGAAATGGTGCGCGCTTCGTCCATAAACGTCCACGCGGTAAAAATAACCGGGCTTTGCATATCAAATGCGCTTGTCGCTCTCTCCGGCGCGCTAATAGCGCACTACAGCGGCTACAGCGACATTCACTCCTCCAACGGAACGCTTGTCTACGGCCTCGCGGCGGTTATCATCGGCGAAGCCATCTTCGGGCGCAGAGGCGTTACTCTGGGACTCATTTCCTCCGTTCTCGGCTCTATCATCTATAAAATAATCGTTACCTTCGTCGTTCAGATGAACCTTTTCGGAGATTACAGCGCGACGCTCATGAAGCTCATGTGCGCCGTTATCGTCGCGATAACGCTTTCCATCCCCGCCATCAGAGAAAAGCGGCAGAACCGCTATAACGGAAAGGAGCGCGGCGAAAATGCTTAATATCTCGAAGCTTTCAAAAACCTTTTCGCCGAACTCCCAGTTTGAGCGCCACGTTCTCAACGGGCTCGACCTCGAGCTGAAGGACGGCGAATTCGTAACCATAATCGGCTCCAACGGTGCGGGCAAGTCCACTCTTTTCAACGCCATCTGCGGCAGCATACTCCCCGATTCCGGCGCCATTACTCTCAACGGCAGGGACATCACCCTCATGCCGGAGCACAAGCGTGCAAAGTTCATCGGCAGAGTCTTTCAGGACCCGATGAAGGGCACGGCCCCGTCGATGACGATTGAAGAAAACTTAGCGCTTGCCTATTCCCGCAGCAGGAAGGGCATTCTTTCCACGGCAATCACGCGCAAGGACAGGGAGTTTTTCAAAGCCTCGCTTGCCGAGTACGGCATGGGTCTTGAAGACAGGCTCACGACGAAGCTTTCTCTCCTCTCCGGCGGGCAAAGGCAGGTAGTCACCCTGCTCATGTGTACCATCGTCACGCCTGAGCTGCTTCTCCTCGACGAGCATACCGCCGCGCTCGACCCGGCAGCTGCGGAAAAAATCATGGAGATAACGAACTCCATTGTCTCGAAAAACCATCTTTCCGCTCTCATGATAACCCACAACATAAAGAGCGCGCTCAGCACCGGGGACAGGACGATTATGCTCGATGCGGGCAAAATCATCATCGACCTGTCGGGCGAAGAACGCGCGAAAATGACGGTTGACCAGCTTCTTCACCTTTACTCGGAGAAGAAAAAGCTGGAGCTGGACGAGGACAGCATTCTGTTTTCATAAATCGGAGGCATTAGCATGGCTGAGTTTGAGCTAAAATACGGCAAAGGAAGCGTCAGCTTTGACGTTTCCGGCGCGGCGAGCGTTGATACGCTCCTCGAAAACGAAATGCCCGTTATTGATGACCTTGAGCGCGAGCTGCTGCATGGGCTCGGCGACGGCGCGATAAACTCCCCTCCCCTGCGCGAGCTTGTTTCCGCCGGAGATAAGCTTTGCATTATCATCAGCGACCTCACCCGTTTCTGGATGAGGCAGGACATAGTCTGCGAGCTGCTTGTGCGCGAGCTTGAGAAAATCGGCGTTCGTGACGAGGACATCGCCGTTCTAGTCGCGCTCGGAACCCACAGAAAACAAACGGACGAGGAGCTTGAGCGCCTCGCCTCGTCATACGTATATTCGCGCTGTCAGGTAGTGAACCACGACTGCGACTCCCCCGAGCTCGTCAGCGTCGGCAGAACGCCGCTCGGCACGGAGCTTAAGGTCAACCCTCTCGCCGCAGAAAGAAAGGTTATCGTTATAAGCGGAACCGTCCACCATCTCATGGCGGGCTACGGCGGGGGCAGAAAAAGCATACTCCCCGGCGTCGCCGCGCGAAGCTCCATCCGCGAAAATCACCGCCGCGCTCTCGACGAAATGAAGCTCATGACCGACCTTCGCGTCGGCAGCGGCAGACTCAGAGCTAACCCGATAAACACGGACATGGAGAGCGCCGCCGCGCTCGTTGCCCCGATTTTCGGCATAAGCATAGTCGTGAACAGCCACTCGCAGCACAGCGGCATATTCTGCGGAGATTTCCATTCCGCGTGGCTGGCTTCCTGTGCCTTCTGCCAGAAGTATTACGGCCTTCCGATCGACCACGAGGCAGATATAGTCATCGCCTCCTGTAACGGTTACCCCAAGGACATAAACCTATACCAGGGCGTAAAAACGCTCTTAAACGGCGTCCGCGCAATGAAAAAGGGCGGCACCTTCGTCTTCCTCGCGGAATGCTGCGAGGGCGGCGGCGCGCCGGACTTTTTCGACTGGATAAAGCCGCTCAAGGAAGGCCGCCTCGAAACGGCGCTCAGATCCGGCTTCACCATAGCGGGCTATATCTTCTTTGCTTCGCTTGAAGCAATCGCCAAGGCGTCGAAATTCTATATGCTCACCAAAATTCCTGCCGCCGAGCTTGACGGCATGGGCATAGAGGTCTGCGCGACGCCGGAAGAAATAATGCGGCGCATCGACTTCACGGGCAAAAGCGTATACATCATCCCGAACGGCGGCAGTCTGCTTCCTCAGCTTAAGGAGGACTATGCCGCGCTCAACGCTGAGGCGAAGGGCTGATTTCTTCGCCGTTTAGCACGGCTTTTTTCAGCTTGTCGCCCTCGTAAACGAGCTTGAGCGAGAAAAACTCCGCGCCGGCGTCGATGAGCCGCAGGAATATCTTGTCGCCCTCCCATATCGGGAGCTTGTAAAGCTCTTCCTTGTCTACCCATTCCAGAACGCCCTCGTCGCAGTCTCTCAGCCTGCCCTCAAATCCGTCCGCCGTGAAAAGGTGCATATATTCGCCCTCCCACTCGTCGGAGACGAAGGTGACTATGGCGCGGTACTTAAAGCGCGTCAGGCGCAGGCCGGTTTCTTCAAGAGTTTCCCGGAGGATGCATTCCTCCGGGCTTTCATTTTCCTCAAATTTGCCGCCTATACCTATCCATTTGTCCTTATTAAGGTCGTTTTCCTTCTTGACGCGGTGAAGCATGAGGTATTTTCCGTCTTTTTCAATGTAGCAAAGTGATGTGTTTTTCATTACTTACATTTCCTTTTTGGTATTTCCTTCGTGTCGCCTCGCCGCCCCGGATATGGCGTTCGGCCTTGTTGCGGTCAAGCACAGCGCGGGCCTCGGAGTACAGAATATAGTCATATTCGCGCAATCGCTCAGCCAAATCCTTGTGAACCGTAGATTTTGAGACACCGAATTTCTTCGCCGCGGCTCTCACCGTCGCATTATGCTCGATTATGTAAGAAGCAAGCTCACAGGCACGCTCTTCGATATTTGTTTTCAAATACACCACTTCCTTACGGAAATATATGATGCATCAGAAAACTATATGCCGCCCGAAGCGGCGTTTCTTATATGGATTGCTATAACTTCGAAGTTCAGCCTTCGCCTATTCGGACGTAATCTACGTACTCGTCAAAGCTGTCCGTTATGGAAAGGGAGTCGCCGTCGAGCTTATACTTAAAGGTGTTCGGCGTCGAATCATTGCCGTAATCGAGGGTTACGGAGTCTCCGTTATCGACGAAGGTATAAGTCCAGAAATCGCTTTCTCCGCCGTCTATGGAATAGGAGCCCGTTCCGTCCTCGTTGAAATAGTAAATATAGTTCGGCATATCCTTATTCGCCCACGCACCGATAATCGTGGGCACGGGCGCCGCCTCCGACGCGTCAGCGCCGCCGGACGCCGGCTCTTCCGAAGCGCCGGACGAACCGCATGCGGCAAGCGAAAACATAAGGCACAGCGCAAAAACTGCTGCTAAAACGCGCCTGATTTTCCAATTTGTCATGATTATCTCCCCCGATTAATCAAAAGCAGAACATCCACATGGAATAATCTCCGATTTTTACGTAAAGCCAGGTATTGCTGTCCTCAAGCTCGGGGTTATAGTAAAGCGTGAAGCTGCCCGATATGCCGTCGCCCTCAAGAACGCCGGCATACTCGTTTTCAAGGCGCCAATTCGGGTAAAGCGTATCGTGATGGAAATTTGTAAGCTCGGCTGTTCCGTCATAGCGGAAGTTCAGAACGGGCATACCCTCCTCGGTGTCCTCAAGGCCGTACCAAATATAGCTTGCAAGGTAGCTTTCATCCGTCGGTGCAATCTTCAAGGCGGAAAAATCGGGGTTATAATCGGGCTCCTCATAGTATCCGTTGTAGCCCTCACCGTAATCCGGGTACTGGGTAATCTCGCTCCAGGTGCAGTTTTCAAAGCTTACGCTTTCCTCGTTCCAGAAATATAGAGAATTCGTCTCGTTTTCTCCGAAGCTGCATCCGGCGAATTTAAGCGTCGCGCCGGGGATATCCTGAAATACGCCGCCGCTGCCGGAGCCCTTCATCACGCACTTTCTGAAAACGAAATTGCCACGGCTGTTGTATATGTCAAAGGGCCCGAATTCGCAGTTATGTATGTAAGAATTATATACGCTTATATCGCCGCAGCCGTTCGTCGCCGTAAGGCCGTAAACGCCGCAGCCGAAGAGATCGAGCGTATTGAGGCGGATATCGGCGCAGTTGCTGAAGCACAGAACGTCGCCCATGCAGGAGCCGTTCTCCGTATGTCCGAACTTCATATACTCAATGAGCATATCGTCGCAGTTTTCAAAGCTGAGAACCGTCGCGTAGCGCGGGTCTATCGTAAACTCCGTATCCTCGGGAATCTCTGTTGTGCCGCTTATCGTCATGCCGCCGGCGTTCTTAACCACGACTTCAACGCCATCGAAGCATTCGCGCAGTTCAAGATATTTATGGTTTTCGCGCCAATCGTCAACCGAGGGCTTCATCATAAGCTCGTCAGTGAAAGCGGTGATATCATATTTACCCGGCTCAACGACGATTTTGGCGTTGGGCGCTATCGCGTCCAGAAATTCTTCAACGGAACTAACATGAACCGCGTCGTCCTTCACGGGCTCGGATGCGGCTTTGTTCTCGGCTTCTCCGCCGGGCTCCGCCGAGGCGGTCGCTTCCGTCTGTGCCGGTTCGGGTGAAGCTTCTGTATTCTGCGCTTCAGGCGTCACGGCGGCGGAATTATCCGTTCCGGCGCCATCACCCTGCTGCGGCTCGATCTTCGCCCCGCATCCGGAAAACAGAGACGCGCACAGCGCGAAGATTATTATCAAAACGGGAAAAAGTTTTTTTCGGCTGAATGACATTTTGTTCGCTCCTTTTATTACATTGTATTTACTTTTATAATGCCTACTGAAAAAACTGCCTATAAGTATATATTATTATAAACCCTCCGAACGAGATTTGGCAAGGAAAACATAATTTGGATAAAACGGGCCTGTCATGGGCTCATTTTTACCGTATTTTGTAATTTTTAGTCCTTGCGAAAAAAAATTATTGTCTTTTTATGCAAAATAATAAATTTCATGCTTGAAATTAATGTTCATTTATGCTAAACTACTTTCAGCAAGCGGAATTACCGTCAATTTTTGCAGAAAATGTTGGAGGTCTTTCATTAATGGATATGGTCAATGACAACAAAAGATTGCAGCAGTTAAAATTAATTAATTATCTGCGCTACGCGATGATAGGCATGATGGTTCTTGTGTTCCTTTCCTGGCTGCTTCCCTATTTTACATATGACGAAGCAGATTACGGTCTTCACAGGGGCTATAAGGCGACGAAATGTCTTTGGGGTGTTCTTCTGCTTCCCTCTGACTTCGGCCAGATTGAAAAGGTTATGGACATTAAGTTCATCAGTCTCAGACAGCTTCACGTTGTTCTTCTTATGGCTGTTCTCGGCATTATCGGAATAATCGCCAGTGCCAATAAGCGCGGTATCGGCACCACCATTCTCCCCCTCGCTTTCAGCATTTATGGCCTTATCGGTTATTTCACCTCCGATTTCATGTCTGTATACTGCAATCATCCCGTCACCCGTATTATCCAGATTATTCTCATCGCAATCACTTTCGTTGTCTGTGTTGTAAACTTTGTTCTCTGCATCAAGGAGATCAAGTCCAGACCTGCCGATTATTATCTTTCGGCTGTCGGAGAGTAATTTCCCCCTTATTTAGTCTTTAAGCCGCTTACTTATCAGTAAGCGGCTTATTTTTTGAGTAAATCTTGAGTTCAGAATATGCTTATTGGGACGTTCTCCGGGTCTTCGCCCTTTTCTATGCTCTTTATAACCGCGCCGTAGGAATAATCCTCGCTCACCTTGATCATCACGCGCTCGCCCGTTTTGCGCCCCATGAGAGCTTTTCCAATGGGCGATTCCTTGCTGACTCTGCCTTCGAGGACATTCTGGCGCAGGGTGGTGACGATTTGGAAAAACTCCGTCTCTCCCTCGTCCTCAAGGTATACCTCTACCCTGTCAAAAAGGCCGACCTCATCCGCTGCCGATTCCTCCGCCTCTATGATAACGGCTGTCTTTATCATGTTTTCAAGATACCGAATACGGCTGTCGTTGCGGTTTTTCTCTCGTTTTGCGGCCTTGTACTCGAAGTTTTCGCTGAGGTCCCCGAAGGCGCGCGCGGTTTTTACCTCTTCAATAAGCTTTGGGCGGAGCTTGAAGCGCCGTTCGTCCAGCTCCTGCTTCATCTTTTCTATATCAACCTTTGTAAGCTCGTCGTGCATTTTTATTGCTCCTTTTGTGTATCATCGTCGATAATGCCCTTTTCTACGTTCGGCCTTATAAAATTGCTATATGAATAATCCCAAAGCGCTTTTGAGCCCTTAGCCGTCACTTCGTTTCGGCGGAGGATGTTTGAAAGGCGGGCCGAATGCTCTTCCCAACTAATGCCTTTTGACGCATTATTCAGCATGGCAGGCTGGGTATTATCGAGTGCGTGGGCAAAGCAGGCTTCAGGCGATTTCGCTTCTTCAAATTCATCCCACAAGGCTCTGAGCTTAGCGTGCTGGTCATCCGGCAATATCGCAAACAATCTGTCAGCCGCGCGAAGCTCGCGTTCGTGCTGTGTTTTCTGTGCCTCGGCGTCGTAGGCATATGTGTCCCCTGCGTCGATCTCCACAATGTCGTGAACCAGCACCATCGAAACGGCCTTCAATACATCCACCTCGCGCTCGGCATGCTCCGAAAGAAGAAGCGCCATCAGCGCAAGATGCCATGAATGCTCTGCGTCGTTTTCCTTGCGGCTGCCGTCGGCAAGATAGGTCTGCCGCGTAATGTGCTTGATTTTATCGATTTCCTCTATAAACGCCATCTGTTTTTCAAGGCGGGTCATTTTGCGTCCTCCATTCCAAAGGGTCAAATCTGTACCCTATAATATATACCAAAGCTCATAAATTTACAAGCTCGGGAGATGAAATTTTATGGATATATTCGCCGGTCTTAACCCACAGCAAACCGAAGCAGTGCGCTCAACCGAGGGCTATATCCGCGTCATCGCAGGCGCCGGCTCCGGCAAAACGCGGGCACTCGCCCACCGTTTCGCATATCTTGTCAACGAGCTCGGTATACTCCCCTCCAACATCTTATGCGTCACATTCTCAAACAAGTCCGCCGCCGAGATGAAAAAACGCATCCGTAGCCTGCTTGGAGATAACGACACGGGCTACATAAGCACCTTCCACAGCTTTTGCGTCTCCGTTTTGCAGGAGGATATAAACTCCGTCTCATACCCGAAAAATTTCATCGTCCTCGATAACGCGGACATCGACCGTATGCTGGCTATAATCTATGAGGAACGCGGCCTCAGTATGCGTGACCGCACCTTTTCCTCCGCGCGCGACATGATTGAAATTCGCAAGACCTTCACAATGCCGCTCTATTACGAATATATGCTTTCTCTTTCTCTGGATGAGCTGCGAGAAAAATATCTCAGCGCTCAGGACACGGACGATATAATCTTCTGGGGCTATGTTTATCAGGAGAAAAAGTGCTTCGCTCTCGATTATAACGACCTTATAAACTTCGTAATCTACATTTTTGACTCAAACGAGGCCGTCCGCCTCAAATGGCAGGACAGGCTCGAATATATAATGATAGACGAATATCAGGACATTGACGACCTGCAATACCGCCTCATGCGCAAGCTCTGCCCCGGTCACAACAATCTTTTCATCGTCGGCGACCCGGATCAGACCATCTACACATGGCGCGGCGCAAGCGTCCGCTATATCCTCGACTTTGAGAAGGATTTCCCCGACGTTAAAACGATAATGATGATGTCCAATTATCGCTCGACGCCGCAGATAATAAACGCCGCGAATACGCTCATTTCCGCCAACGAGAAAAGGATAAAAAAAGACCTCATCCCCACGCTTTCGGACGGCGAGAAACCATTATACAGCCATCTGAAAACGAATGCGGACGAGGCAAAATGGATCGCGGACAAAATCCGTGAATTGGAGGCGGGCGGCGTGAAGCTCTCGGACTGCGCCGTTCTCTACCGCGCGCACTACGTTTCACGCGCGCTGGAGGACGTTTTCATCGCCGAGGAGCTGCCCTACACGCTATACAGCGGGACGAGCTTCTTTGACCGCGCGGAGATAAAGGACGCGCTCGCGTATCTGAGAATGATAGTCTTCCGGGACGACCTATCCTTCCTGCGCATAGTCAACACGCCGAAGCGAAATATCGGGCAGAGACGCCTGAAGGCATTGCAGGAATACAGCGCCGAGCATGGCTCGACGCTGTACGAAGCGTTGGTAAACAACGCAGACACAGAGCTATTTGCAAACACAAAGGCAAAGAAATTCATTTCCCTTGTTGAGAATTTTGCCGACAGCTCCTCCATGCAGGCCTCGGAGCTATTGAGCCTTGTGCTCGACGCGAGCGGCTACGAAGCTGCGCTGCGCCTTGAGGGCAGCCAGATACGCCTCGATAACCTCGCCGAGCTCAAGCAGGCCGTCCACGAATATGAGACTTCTAACGGGGAAGAATCCTCGGCGGAGGATTTTCTCATGCACGCAGCGCTGCTCAATTCTCTCGACCTTGCCGACAGCAAAAACGCGGTCAAGCTCATGACTGTACATACTGCGAAGGGGCTTGAATTCGATAACGTCTTCCTCTGCGGGCTGAACGAAGGCATCTTCCCCTCCCGCAAGACGAAATCTCAGGCCGCGATGGAGGAGGAACGCAGGCTTGCCTTCGTCGCCGTTACACGCGCAAAAAAGCGGCTCTTTCTCTCGGACGCGGAGGGCCGGAATCTCGACGGCTCATACCGTTATCCATCCCGCTTCATTTTTAACGCCGGCAGGGAAAATCTTACTTACACCACAGAGCTTGACGCCGGACTTGTCAGCGAAGCGCTCGGCGCAATATCTCTCAGCGAATCGGGTCTTTCCGGCGACGACGGCGGCGCGCTCTTCAAGCCGGGCGACAGGATACGCCACGAAATAATGGGCCCCGGCGAAATAGTGGACATCGACATGGATAAGAGCGCCTATATCATCAAATACGACGCTCTTCCCACGACGCGAAGGATAAGCTTTAAGGCGAAATTAAGCCGCGAGTGATTCCGTTTCTTCCTTCTTCTTCATACGGCGAGCGATGTAAACGACAGGCGTATCGAGAAGCGATGTGAAGACGTAGATGAGATAGGTCGAAAGGCAGATCGTAATGAGCGTGCCGGTGGAATAGGTTCCCGCGAAGGCGAGAACGTTGTAAAGGACGCTGTTAATAAGCTGCGAAATGAGCGTCGAGCCGTTGTTTCTCAGCCAGAGCCCGGCCCTTCTGTTGCCAAGCTTGCGCTCGGTAAATCCCCACCACTTATGATAAAGCCAAACGTCGAAGCGCTGAGACACGGCGTATACTATCACGCTCGCGGCGATGATGCGCGGCGTCGCCTCAAATATCGTATGGAAGGACGAGGAAGCCCAGTCGCTCTCGCTCGGAGTATAGAGCAGCCATGACTGCGAGATTATAACAAAGAACAGCGAGCTTATTATTCCGATGGTAACGGCCCTGTTTGCGGCCTTCTTCCCCTCGTTCTCGCTGAGTATATCCGTTATCAGGAAGGTCGATGCAAAAAGGACGTTTCCAAGCGTCTGCTCCATGCCGAAGGCTTTTACCATGAGCAAGACCTCGATGTTTGCGAGGACGGTAACGGCGGCTGTCATGCAATATAGTCCGCTTTTCCCGAAGAATTTATATGCCGGGAGCGTACAGCCGAAGATGAACACAAGGGACAGGATAAGGAGTATTTCGTTTCTCATTCTTTCCTCTTTCTCGGGATAAAAAAAGACGCCATACGGCGCCAAAAGGCCGGAGTTATCCCCCGGCAAAGCCCGTAGTTTTGTTTATCGACAGGATGGTCACGAACTGTCGTATGGAGCGCTGATTGCGCTTTTCGATGTATTATAACGTAAAGTATAGGAAAATGCAACACTAAATTTTGGAGGTAATCAAATGCTTGGAGCTGTCATCGGTGATATCGTCGGTTCGATTTTTGAGTTTTCACCCACTAAAGCAAAAGATTTTCCGTTTTTTCAGTCCGGCTGCCGCTTTACGGACGACACCGTAATGAGCGCAGCCGTCGCCTCCGCCTGCCTTGAATATCTTTCCTCGGGGCGGGATTATGAGATATTTTCAAAAACCGTTACCGCGAAAATGCGCGAGCTTGGGCGCCGCCACTTCAACGCGGGCTACGGTGGGATGTTCAAGCGGTGGCTTATGAGCGACGATATGCCGCCGTATAACAGCTTCGGCAACGGCTCCGCCATGCGCGTTTCGCCCGTGGGATGGGTCGCGCAGTCGCTGCCCGAGGCGCTCAAGCTTGCCGAGCTTTCCGCGCTTCCTACCCATAATCACCCCGACGGCGTAAAGGGCGCTAAGGCGGCGGGTGCCTGCGTTTATTTGGCGCGAAGCGGCAGCTCGAAGGATGAAATACGAAAATACGTCACAGATAACTTCTACCCGCTGGATTTCACGATAGATGCCATCCGTCCCGGCTATTCCTTCGACGTCACCTGTTCCGGCAGCGTTCCGCAGGCGATAGAAGCCTTCCTCGAAAGCAGTGATTACGAAGACGCCGTGAGGACGGCAGTCTCCCTTGGCGGCGACAGTGACACCATCGGCGCTATAACGGGCGGTATTGCGGAAGCATTCTACGGCGTCCCCGAAGATATAAAAAAGGCGGCGCTTGAATATCTTCCCGATGATATCATCGAGGTATATAATAAGTTTTGTGCCGCTATCGGATAAAATCAGAGCTGAGCAGGGTTACTTGCTCAGCTCATTTTGCTATTTCACCTGTTTTATCGAAAGGCTTATCCTCTTTTTCTTTTCGTCCGCTTCAAGAACCATCACCTTAACGGTCTCTCCTACCGAGAGGACCTCGGAGGGATGGCGGATGAACCTGTCCGCTATCTGCGAAATGTGAACAAGCCCGTCCTGATGGACGCCTATGTCCACAAACGCACCGAAGTCTATTACGTTTCTTACCGTCCCCGTCAAGACCATGCCGGGCTTTAAATCCTTTATGTCCAACACATCGCGGCGCAGCTCCGGCTTCGGCAGCTCATCGCGCGGGTCGCGGCCCGGGGCGTTCAGCTCCTTCACTATATCGTCGAGCGTCGGCAGTCCGATTGAGCATTCTGCGGCGGCCTTTTCCCTGCCGTAAGCTTCGAGCTTTTCGGCAAAACCGTTGAGGCTCCTGTTTGCGACGTCCTCCAGAGTAAAGCCGCAGATGTTCAGCAGCTTTTCGGCTGCCTTGTAGCTTTCCGGGTGAACGGAGCTGTTGTCAAGGATATTATCTCCGCCCGCAATTCTGAGGAAGCCCGCGCACTGCTCATAGGCAGCGGGGCCGAGTCTCGGAACCTTTAAAAGCTCGCTGCGGCGGCGAAACGCGCCGTTTTTCTCGCGGTAAGCCACGATGTTCTTCGCCGTCGTTTTATTCAGCCCCGCTATATATTCAAGCAGCGAGGGCGAGGCCGTATTCAGATCGGCTCCCACGGAGTTAACGCAGCTTTCTATCACGCCGCCGAGCGCTTCGGAAAGGCGCGCCTGCGGCATATCGTGCTGATATTGCCCGACGCCTATCGCCTTGGGGTCGATTTTGACAAGCTCTGCAAGAGGGTCCTGCAGGCGTCTTGCAATCGAAACTGCGGAACGGAGGTTCACGTCCAGCTCCGGGAACTCGTCCGCAGCGAGCTTTGACGCGGAATAAACCGAAGCGCCGGATTCATTCACCATAGCGTAGCTAAGCTCCGGGAAGTCTGCGGCAAGTTCGGAAACGAGCAGCTCAGATTCGCGCGAGGCCGTGCCGTTGCCTATTGCGATGCAGCTTATTTTGTGCTTTTTAATAAGGCGCGAGAGGGTCGCCTTCGCTTCCTCCGTCTTGTTATAAGGCTGCGTCGGGTAAATTACCGCAGTATCGAGCAGCTTGCCCGTTTCGTCCACTACCGCGAGCTTGCAGCCGTTTCGATAGCCGGGGTCATAGCCAAGCGTCACCCTTCCCCGCAGCGGCGGCTGCATGAGCAAAGGCTTTAAATTCAGCGCGAAATTGTGGATTGCGCCCTCGTTTGCTTCATCCGTGAGCATAGAGCGCAGCTCCCTTTCGACGGATGGAAAAATCAGGCGCGAGTATGCATCTTCCGCAGCTGTGCGGACAAACGCAGAATAGGGTCTGCCCGGGACAACGAAGCGGCGGACGAGCGGCGGCAGGACTTCCGCCTCCGGCGCTTCTATGCTCACCTTTAGAAAGCCCTCGTTTTCCCCGCGATTTATGGCAAGTATCTGATGGTGAGCAAGCTTGGGAAGCGGTGAAGAAAAATTATAATACAGCGTATAGACGGACTCAACACTCTCGTCGCCGGAGGACTTCAAAGATCCGTAACGGAACACATTCTCGCGGAACTGCTTGCGAGCCTCGGCGTTATCCGAAATGTCCTCCGCGATTATGTCAGAAGCGCCCGCGAGCGCTTCTTCGACGGTAGTAACGCCTTTTTCCTCGTTTATATAGCCCTCGGCAAGCTGCTCAATGGGCGGCGCGTCCTTCTCCTGTGTGATTATCGCTGCGGCAAGACCCTCCAGGCCCTTTTCACGCGCGACGGAAGCGCGAGTCTTGCGTTTCTGCTTATACGGGCGGTATATATCCTCAACCTCCGCAAGCGTCGCCGCCTTTTCGAGCGCGGCAGTGATTTCCTCCGTCAGCTTTCCCTGCCCTTCAATGCTCGCCGTAACCTCCTCGATGCGCTTATTGAGGCCACGCAGGTATTTGAGGCGTTCTTCAAGGTTTCGCAGCGCCGTATCGTCCATTGCGCCGTGCGCTTCCTTGCGGTAACGCGCAATGAATGGTATAGTGTTGCCGTCGTCAAGCAGCTTCACAACGTTTTGAACGTAGTCCAGCTTTACATTTAGTTCGTTTGAAATAACTTGTTCGATGTTATGCATTTGGTATCTCCCGGTTTTCATTGTTTGACAGTTATGATAAGTAAGGCTATAATATCATTATTGATTAATCGGAGGTGAAAACATGGCCGTAAACTACAAGGCGGAGGCTCCGCGAGCGATAAAGGATTTTCTTTCATACCATCAGAACATCCTGAACCACTCTCCGAGGACGGTTTTGGGTTATTATCTCGACCTGCGTATGTTTTTCCGCTTTGTCATGCTTCAAAACGGCATGGTCAAGCCGGACGCGGATTTCGACAGCATCGATATTTCAAAAATCGACATCCCGCTTATCGCCTCCGTCGATTCCTCGACGATTCTCGATTTTCTCGATTTTCTTTCAAACGAGCGCGAGGGCATCGAGAAGCTAAAGACGCATGACGAGACTAACTCCGGCTTGAGCGCGGTGAGCCGTGCGCGCAAGCTTGCGGCGATAAGGTCGTTTTATAATTACCTCACGAAAACCGTTCATCTCGTGGAGCACAACCCCGCCGAAGCGCTTGATAATCCGAAGCTGAAAAAGTCGCTCCCCCATTTTCTGCACGAAGAAGAATGCGAGCGCCTGCTTGACGCAGTAAAGGGCCCGTTTGAAACGCGCGACTATTGTATCCTTCTGCTTTTCATGAGCTGCGGGCTGCGAGTTTCCGAGCTTGTGGGGATCAATCTTTCCGACCTATCCGAGGATTCGATTCGCGTCCACGGTAAGGGCAATAAGGATCGCCTTGTTTTCATAACGCCCGAGGTTCGCGAGGCTATTGATGATTATCTCGCGGTAAGAGACCCCGAGCCTATAGCGGACAAAGACAAGAACGCGCTTTTTATCAGCCGCAACAACTGCCGTATAAGCATCCGTGGCGTGCAGAAAATGGTCGAGAAAAGTCTTCTCCGCGCCGGGCTTGACACGACGCAGATAACAACGCACAAGCTCCGGCACACCGCTGCGACGCTTATGCTCCAGAACGGCGTAGACGTCCGCACGCTGCAGGACGTACTCGGCCACGAAAATCTTAACACGACGCAGATATACACCCATGTCGAAAACACGGGTCTGCGTGAAGCGGCGCGTGCCAATCCCATCGCAAACAGACGTCGGAAATAAAATGCTCACACCTCCGAAGCCTTCGGAAGACTCCATTTAAAGTGCGCCGCGAGCATTCTTATGAGGAACACAAGCAAAAATCCCGCGAGCATGCTCCATGTCCTGCCAAAGTAACCCCACATGAAATAGCATAGCACTGCTCCGGCGAGCGAGGCGCAGGCGTATATGTGCTTTACAAAAATATATGGTCTATCGCCCGCGAATATATCGCGCAGAACTCCGCCGCCGACACCCGTGAGCGCCGCGACAAAGATAACGAGGAACATATTATTGCCGAAGCCGGCATTTACGGCGGCATTTATCCCATAAACGGTGAAGATGCCGAGGCCGAGAGAGTCGGTAATAAGCAGAAGAACGTCGAAGGCTCGTTTGCTTTTGAAAAGCAGACGCCGCACGAAGGGGAAAAACACGATAATCGACGTAATCACTGCGACGAGCGCATAAATAGGATCGGTAAAGGTCGCGGGCGGGGTTATCCCGAGTATAATATCGCGTATCACTCCCCCGCCGACGGAAGCGGTCAGGCCCAGCGTGCAGACGCCGAAAATATCCATGTTTTTTCTCAGTCCCGTCAGCGCGCCGGAAATTGCGAAGGCCACCGTTCCAATAATTTCAAGGACGAAAACCAGAAGTTCCACGGTCTGTCCCTCCTTGACTTAAAAATCATACCGGTTTATTTTATCACAAGCTATTTGATTTGAAAAGATATAAAGGGCGCATTCCCGAAAACGAGAATGCGCCCTTGTTTTGTATTGCAGCTTTATTACTCCTGCGCCGCAAGGAGAGCTTTTTTCCTGCGTTCGGTGCTGATATAGTCGAATACCAGCGCGACGGCGAGAAGAAGACCCTGCGCGAACACGTTCCAGTAAGACTGAACCTCAAGAACCTTGAGCATGTTGTCAAAGACATTGAGGAGGAGCAGCGCTACGAACGGGCCGCCAATATTACCCGAGCCGCCCGTGAACGCTACGCCGCCGAGGATGGCAGCGGAGATAACCTTCATGTCGGGAGCGGCGTTGATAATAGACGTGGGGCTGGCAACCTTGTTCTGGGCGGACCAGAGAAGGCCGCCGATAGCTGCAAGGATGCTGTTTATAACGAAAAGCTTAAGATACGTTCTGTTGAGATTAAGTCCGGCAAGTCTCGCCGCGTTGGGGTTTCCGCCAATCATGAAAATGCTGCGGCCGAATCTCGTCTTGGAAAGGACAAACTGGAAGATAATCATCAGAACGATGGCGATGATAAAGGTAAGCGGGATAACGCCGCCGATTTTGAGCTGGCCTATTGCGAGGAAGCTCTGGCGGTTTATCGTGATGTTATTGCCGCCGGTCATAACGCTGCAGAGGCCTCTGTAGATGGAAGCCATACCGATAGTCGCTATGAACGCGGGGAATCTGAGCTTTGTAACAAGGAATGTGTTGCAAAGGCCCATGATAACGGCAGCCACGAGTGTAATGACGAACGCAATGCCCCAGGGGAGCTCCGTGTTCGCGCAAACCCATGCGAAAACCATTGTGCTGAGCGTCGCTTGTCCGGCAACGGAAAGGTCGATGTTGCCGCCGATAAGGATGCAGGCGATGCCGCAGAGCATGGCGCACTGGATAACGAGGCTGTAGAATATGCTCAGCAGGTTACCGGTTGACATAAAGCCCTTGCTGAACAGAGCAGAAAATGGCTCACCCTTAGTAACGCCGCTGCTTATAACCATCGTAAGAATCGTAAGAACGATAAGGATTCCGAGAAGCGGAACTGCCTTATTGCGCATAAGGCGCTTCATAAAAGACTCATTTTGCATATAAGACACTCCTCTCCATTATAAAGTCGGCGCTTTGCGGGAGCGCTGCTGCGAAATGAAGTCGATTGCAAGGGCGAAGAGGAGCAGTATTCCGGTGAATACGTTGACCCAGAAGGGGTTGACTCCAACGACGCTCATGCCTATCTGGAAGGTATTGAGTATAAGCAGACCGACGAAGGCTCCGCCCATACCGCCGCTGCCGCCGCCGAAGGAAATACCGCCGAGGATGGCCGCCGTGATACCGGTGAACTGGTTGGTCTGGAGCGCAAGAAGCGCGCTCTGCTGAAGCTTCGAGGCATAGAACACGCCGCCGATGCCGCCGATAACAGCACTCAGAATAAATAGGATGAAAAGAATACTGTTAGCGTTTATACCTGCAAGAGTAGCTGCCACGGGATTTCCGCCCATGAGCATAACCTTCACGCCGAACTTCGTCTTGGACATGATGATGCCGAAGATGATGAAGAAGACTATCATTACGATGATATTGAACGGGATGGGGCCGATTTTGCCCTTGCCGAGGAAGGAAAGGACTTTATCCGAGAAGTTAATATTGCTGGCTACGCCGTCCGCCTTGCCGATAGAGCTGAAAAGGTACATAAGGCCCTTCGTAATGGAAGCCATTGCCAGCGTTGCGATAAACGAAGGGAAACGGAACTTCGTAACCATGACGGCGTTGAGCGCGCCAAAAACGGCGGAAAGCAGAAGCGCCGCGATTATCGCAACGTACCAGGGGAAATGCCAGCTCTGAACGGCCGTACCCATAAGCATACTGGCGAAAGCGCCGATGGACGCCTGAGAAAGGTCGATGTGACCGGCGATAAGCAAACAGCCTGCACCAATAGTAAGGAACGCGGAAACGACAAGCGACGAAAGAATATTCCTGAAGGTGGTAAGCTTGAGGAAATTGGCTCCCACAAGCTTCGACCAGACAGTAAATATTATGAGCATCGCGATATAAAGCAGAACCAGCGCAAAAACCTTGTGATGCAGAAGTGGGCTAATGTGTTTTTTGAAAAAAGTATCTTTACTTGTATTCAATTTACCCGCCTCCTTATTCCTTCATCGCAAGCGCGAGGACATTTTCCTCAGTCGCTTCCTGTCTTGTAACGGAGCCGGTGATATGTCCATTGTGCATAACGATAATATTATCCGAAACGTTAATAACCTCGGTAAGCTCGCTGGAAATGAATATAACGGCTATCCCCTGCTTGGCAAGGTTGCAGACCGTCTGATATATTTCCGCCTTTGTACCGACGTCGATACCCTTTGTCGGCTCGTCAAGAATCAAAAGCTTTGTAACCATCTTCTCGCTTGTCCATCGTCCGAGAATTACCTTCTGCTGGTTGCCTCCGGAAAGCTCTGCCGTGAGTTTCTCGATGGTGGGAGTTTTGATTGAATATTTCTCTACGGCATTATCCGCAAGGTTCGACATAAGCTTTTTATTTACCATAACGCCCTTGCCTTCACCCTTGCCGCAGATTTTATCCACGACCGGCATAACAACATTGTCCCTGATAGTACGGAACATAACGAGGCCCTGTTCCTTACGGTCTTCGGGACAAAGAGCAACGCCGTGGTTGATTGCGTCACGCGGGTTTTTAAACTTCACGCTCTCGCCGTCGAGGATTATTTCACCGCTCTTGACGGGATCTGCGCCAAAGAGGGCGCGCGCGACTTCCGTGCGTCCCGCGCCTACAAGCCCGGCAAGGCCGAGGATTTCTCCCTTGCGGAGCTTGAAGCTTATATCATGGACATAAGGCGTCGTTAGGTTTTTAAGCTCGAGAACTACGTCGCCGTAATTTTCGTTTCTTGAAAGGTTTGAGTATGTATCGCCGATATCGCGCCCAACCATGAGCTTAATAAGCTCCGGCTCGCTCGTCTCGGCGGTTTTGAGCGACTTGACGAACTTACCGTCTTTAAGAACGACAATATCGTCGGTGATTTGGAAAATCTCCGACATTCTGTGAGATACATATATAATTACCTTGCCGGCTTCCTTCTGCTTGCGGATAAGCTCGAAAAGAATTTTGATTTCGGTATCAGTAAGAGGCGCCGTAGGTTCGTCGAAAGCGATAACGTCGGAATTGCGGCGATACGCCTTCATGATCTCAACCATCTGCTGGTGCGCGACATTGAGTCTGCCGACCTGTTCGTTCGGGTCGATATTAAGGCCGAACTCTTCAATGAGAGCCTTCGTATCGTTATAAAGCTTTTTCTTATCGTAAAGACCTAAGCCGGACTTCGGCAGCTCGCCCGCAAAGACGTTTTCCATAACGGAAAGGCTGGGCATGAGCTGACGCTCCTGATAAATAATGCTGATTCCGGCTTTAATAGCGGCAAGGGGGTCAGAGAACTTGACCGTGTTCCCGTTAAGGACGATTTCGCCCTCATAGGAAGTCTGGTCGCCGCTCATAATTTTAAGAAGAGTACTTTTTCCGGCGCCGTTTTCACCAAGTAGCGCGAGAACTCTGCCGCCCTCTGCCTTGAAGCTTATGCCGTCAAGCGCACGAACGCCGGGGAAAGACTTACCGATTCCTCTTAACTCTAAAGACATTGCCATGTTCTGTGCTTCACCTACCTGTAATAGCTGTTATTGAAAATGGACGGCGGACCGCCGTCCATTTTAGCGTGCCAATTCTGCCACGCTTCAAACGAGGCCCGCTTCGCTGGGCTCCCGTTTGAGAACTCGCGCTAATCGCCTCGGCTTCGCTTAAATGCTCTCGCCTCGTTGGTCGGCGCGAGGGGCAGGTGTTTTTGCCGAGGCAAAGCCCCGTCAAAAACATTTATTTATCTATTTAATAGTTTGAAAATGGACGGCGGACCGCCGTCCATTTTCAATATTAATTTAGTTCTTCAAATCAGCCCTGAGGAGCATACTCGGGCGGAACTACGTCGACGAAAGCAGTGTAGTCGTCCATGGAAATGCCTTCCTGGCTATAGGGATAAGCATCGGCGTGAGCGTACATATCGGTCCACTCAAGGTAATGCTTATAATCGTCGTGAGTAAGCCATACGGTGGGAAGTCTCAGAGACGGATAGGTGTGGCCGTCAGCGCCGCAGTCATTGTAGTTAATCCAGCTCGGCCAAATGGTGTCGGGAGTTGCCCAGCCGTTGAGGAAGGCATAGACAGCGCCGAATATGGGCTCGCAGTAAAGGTTCTGAGCGGTAAAGAGGGCGTAACGATAAGAGTCCTCCTGGCCCTGATCCCACTGCTGCTGGAGAGCGGTGCCGCCGAAGTCAACGACGCAGGAGGTCTCGGTAAGGCCCTGCTGGTCAAGAACGGTAGCCGCAGCCTGAGAGAAGTCGTCGATAAGACCGACAACGAGCCAATACTTGAACTCGCTGTGGGTGGAGATGATGGGAGAGATGGTGTCGATACCGGCCTGCATGTTGATGCCGGAGGTAACGGCGTCGCCCGCGAAGAAGTTCTCTTCAATGCCGGCTACATCCATCCAAACGGACTTCGCGCCTTCAAGACGGGCATGAAGCGGAGGAGAAAGAGAATAGTCCATGGAGATGAAGCCTACTTCAGACCAGGGAACATCGGGATAAGTGGCGTTCTTCCACTCGATGAGCTTCTGAGCCTGCTGTACGCCGGCGTCATAGTTGTCGAAACCGACGTAAGGATGGATCATGCTGCCGCCGACAGGAGTGTTCTCGGTCTCAACAAGATCACGCGGGGGGCTCATCATGGACATCCACTGAACCTCGGGATACTCCTCGAGGATGGGATAGAGGGACGGGAAAAGGGTGGAATCGGGGTCAAGGATGAAGCCGGTAACGCCCTGGTCAATAGCGTTCTGGAGGTTGGTGATGAACATATCGCCATCGCCGCCGGCCGTTATGTAGCCAGCCCACTCGCAGTTGAACAGCGGGCACCAATGCTCGAAGGCATCAGCGGAAGCCTGATAGAGGGGGCCGGTGTCGTTAACGAGATAAGCTACCTTGTACTTAGGATTCTGAGTATAATCATAATCCGTGTCATAGTGGCCAATTCTGTCGAGGTTGATGCTGCCATCAGGGTTCGCGTTGGGGTATGCTTTGCCGGTGCTTGCAGGAGCTTCGCTGCCGCTGTTGCCGGAACTGCCGCCATTATTGGCAGAAGCAGAACCGCTGTTGCTGGAGCTGCCGCTGTTAGCGGGGGTATTGGTGCTGGAATCGTCTCCGCCGCAAGCAGCAAGAGAAAGCACCAATACTAAGCAAAGTAAGATTGCCAGTGCTCTTTTCATTCGGGTTTTCCTCCTTAATAATAACCTGCGTTAGGTTTTTTGCCGGTGAATCCGGCTGATTTTTCGTAATAAACCGCCGAAGCTTCGTCCGATTTATTACGAAAGTATTATACATATATTATCTATTGGTGTCAATAGAAATATTGAATTTGTCTATTTTTGTAAATAGATTTTATCAATAGTATTACATTATTCAGATTATTAATAAGAAGATAATTCCAGTTAACGTCTGTTCCGGCATTTTTTCAGTCTTGCCCGCCCGGTCAGTTAACATTATTATTAAGCCGAAAACGCCTATAAAGAAATATATTAAAGGAGGCTCTGAAAATGGAGTACGGTTATGCAAGAGTATCGACTAAAGAGCAAAACGAAGGCAGACAGCTTGCTGCGCTCACAGAATTCGGCGTTGCTGAAAAGTGCATATATATCGACAAGCAATCCGGGAAAAACTTTGAAAGGGATAACTACAAAAAACTGCTTGAAAAACTAAAAACGGGCGATACTTTAGTGGTTAAAAGCATCGACCGTTTGGGGCGAAATTATGATGAAATCCTTGAGCAGTGGCGAAGTATAACAAAGGAAAAAGGGGTAGATATAGTCGTGCTGGACATGCCGCTTCTCGATACGCGAAGCAGCAGAGACTTAACGGGTACTCTGATAGCTGATATAGTCTTACAGCTGCTGAGCTATGTAGCGCAGACTGAAAGAGAATTCATAAGGCAAAGGCAGGCGGAGGGTATCGCAATCGCCAAACAAAACGGCGTCAAATTCGGCAGACGACCAATGCCGCGCCCGCCCCGATACGAGGAACTTAAAGCCAAATGGCGGCTTGGCGAAATATCTGCAAGAGAGGCTTCGCGGCATCTTGGTATAAACCACAGAACTTTTTTACTGTGGGTAAATGAGTGAAATATTGGATAAATAAGTAAGGTTTTTTATCCAATACTGCAATTTTTGATTATGATAACATAATAGGTAGATAATTGCAATAAATATTTTAAAATTATTTCCATATTTTATTCTGACCGTATTGGGCTTTCCGATTTTTCATTCAAATAAAAAACCTTACTATTTTAACCAGCATTGCGGATTATTTATGGAAGGAGGAAGAAAAAATGTCAGAAGCGAAACCAAAATCCGGCCTGAAAACGAAGCTAAGCGTCGCGGCATGGGCCTTCAAAACGGCGTGGAACATCAAAAAGAGCCCGATTATACTTTGGTACGGTCTGAGCGCGCTGATTGCCGTACTCCCTGCCGTGGCGCTGCATTTCAACCGCGAGTCGCTTGCCGTAATATCCGGCTTTCTGGCGGGCGAAGCCTACACTTTTGCGGACGTTGTGCCGCAAGTAGTTTTCCTCGGACTGTTCATGACACTTGTGGGTCTGTCGGGACGAATAAACGGAGACCTTGTGTACATGATGATGTACGATACATATTACTG